>Ga0209511_1000042_pt1 | contig 225626 bp, 175 predicted proteins | sample SSSSmetaG_FD_184141 | JGI IMG/M metagenome (GOLD analysis project Ga0209511, IMG submission 184141) | Glacier valley bacterial and archeal communities from Borup Fiord, Nunavut, Canada, to study Microbial Dark Matter (Phase II) - ​SSSS... | ecosystem: Environmental > Aquatic > Freshwater > Ice... | reverse complement strand
GCTTTTCCCTTCCTTCTCAACCCGCATCGCTATGGGTTTGCTTCTCTTGGAAAGCGGGTGCAAAAGTAGTAGGATTTACCTTACACTCCAAATATTTTGGCAACAAAAATGCAAAGTTTTTTCGAGGATTTTTCAAAGCCCTCAAGTGATGGCATTTAAGTCTCTATAATTTTTCAAAAAAAATGCCACCCTTTCAACAAAGGTGGCATAGATTGATGGAATACCGATTTTATTTACTTCTTATAAAAAGCTTGAGCCTCCGGTAAAAGGATTTTCAAATTGGCTATTCGTTTGGCATCTGAGGGGTGTGTGCTTAAAAATTCAGGTGTGGATGATTTGCTAACGGCAGACATTCTTTCCCAAAATGCTACAGATTGAGCCGGATCATATCCAGCCATAGCCATAAAGATAAGACCAAGACGGTCTGCTTCGTATTCCTGTTTACGCGAATATGGCAGAGCTACTCCATATTCAGCACCCAATCCAAAAACGGTCGAAGCAATGGTTTTGGCTGCGGTGGATTTTTTGCTCATAACCGTGCTAAGGGTTGAAGCGCCATAATTGAGTATTAATTGCTGGCTCATACGCTCATTGGAATGCTTGGCTACAGCATGTGCAATCTCATGTCCGACAACAACTGCTAAACCTGTATCATCAAGAGTTATAGGTAAAAGACCTTCATATACAACAATTTTACCGCCAGGCATACAAAAGGCATTGACAGCCTCATCCTTCACCAGTTTAAAAGACCAGGAATAACCGGCTAACTGAGCAGATAGCCCTTGTTGGGTAAAATAGGTTTCAACGGCGGTGGTGATTTTCTTTCCAACGCGTGTGACTCGTGCATTTTCGACAGTCTTGGTTGAAGTTACTGCTGTTTTCATAAAGGATTGATAACTGGTATCACTCAGGGCAAGTACTTCGGCATCTGAAACCAAGGCTATTTGCATTCTACCTGTTAATGGAACTGTTGAGCATCCCACCATTAAAAGGATGGTCAAAAAAAGAGCTGTTTTCTTAAACATAGATTTCGTATTTAAAAGTTTAAAATCCTCCTTCATTTTTAGTCATAGGTTTCGCGTCTGGGCGAAATAGAGCTGCATTTTCAAGAATATCATTGAGCCTGGATAATTCTGAAAGATCAACCACATTATCTGAACTTATTGCGAGCCTTAGTAAACGACCACACTCCCGACGTTTTACACCTGTCATGTTTCTGATTATTTCATAGGTTTGCTCAACGGGTTCGGACAAACTTGATTCTAGTATATCAGTAGAAACATTCATAGCTTGAAGCATTTTCTCAAAAAAATCGGATTCCTTACGGTTTACAACACCGTCTGAGACGATCAATATTCTTACCAACCTGGCTACAGCCAAAGACTCAATCGCATCAAAATGGATATTATTCATAAAAAAAATTGGATGTTGTGCGTTTAGAAAACGCAAGAATCAATTTAAAGTTCAATTTCAAAATTAAAAAAAAGCTGAAGATACTTTTGATAAAGCAATTTTCTGCAAAAATCAAGTTCCTGTTTAATACCGGTTTCTTTTTCAAGGGAAGTTACCCCTTTGTCTGTAAAACCGCAAGGATTAATATAGTTATAATAGGATAAATCGGTATTGATGTTCAATGCAAGCCCGTGCATCGTGACAAAACGACTGCTTTTAACACCTATGGCACAGATTTTACGCGTTTTTCCAGGAATGGTTACATCCAGCCAGACGCCGGTTGCACCTTCAAGTCTTTCTCCTTTCACTCCAAAATCCAACAAAAAAAGGATTACGGCCTCCTCTAATTTATAGATGTATTGCCGCAATCCAATATTAAAATGCTCCAGATCAAAAATAGGATACGACACTATCTGGCCAGGGCCGTGATACGTAATGTCTCCACCTCTGTCTGTCCTGAAAAAGGAAACACCTCTGTCTTGCAGCAATTGATTACTGATGAGGAGGTTTTCCTGAACGCCACTTTTACCAAGTGTAAAGACATGGGGATGTTCGCAGAAAACAGCAATATCGGGAAAGTGATTAGCCGTGTCTTTGGAGCGAACACGTTCATCAAACAATTCTTTTTGCTTTTTCCATGCTTCAGCATATTCAATGCATCCCCAGTCTGAAAATTCCATCATTTATTTTTGTACTTTTTTGAACTACAAAAATACAATTTAAAAATTCAGTTAACCATCAACAAGCCATTTCACCTGCATTTTTCTTTGCTGCAAGCAAGTTGTAGGCTCCTTTGGTTACAATTCTGGACGTTTTAACATCAAAACCTGCAGGTAACACCACTTCAGTATAACCATCATTAGTCAACCCTTTGGTGACTACAACCATGCGGTATTCAGTGAAAGGCTTACCGCTTTCCGTTTTATTCTTATGGAATACGAAAATATAATCCTTGTCTTCGAAACTAACAATGGACTCGGTAGGCACTGCATTCACTTTGTTGCCGGAAGTCTCTATCACAGCATTCACGTACATACCCGGTAAAATATTAGGACAGGGTGTTTTCACACTGGCATAGACCTTATAGGTCTTGTCGGTTTCAATGGATTTTCCGGTTTGATAGATGACTGCCTGATGTTCTTCGGTTTCATTGTTGATGAAAAACTTGATGGCCTGACCCTCGGAGACTTTATCGGCATCTTTTTCGAAAAGGGTCAGTTCCAAAAAAAGCTTGTCCCTGTTTTCAATTTCAAATAAAACATCGGAAGGTTGAACGAATTTTCCAACATTGATATTAACAGCTTTCACATAGCCTGAAATGGGTGAATAAACTGCGACTGACCGGCTTATTGTATTTTCATTGAGTCTGGAAGGATTGATACCTATTATTATAAGCTTTTGTTCCAATGCCCCAACCTGAGCTTTGAGCGATTTATAATCGGATGTGACTTGCTGAACGTTTTTTTGTGAATAGACATCATCCTTGTATAGTTCTTTGTGTCTGGCATATTCTGCAGCAGCATATTCCAGCTTATTTTTTGCTTCCAGATAATTTTGCTGAATATCCACAAATTCCTGATTCTCGAGGATAGCCAGTTTCTGGCCCTTACGAACAGTATTACCTGGCATCAGGCTGGTACTTTTCACAAAGCCACCCATGGGCATACAGACTGTGGCCAAACTTTGTGGGGCCACAGAAACTTTGCCATTTACCTTTAAGGTATTGCTGAGTGAGCGCAGCTCGATAAGACTGGTCTGGATATTGGCCAGTTTTGCCTGATCGGCTCGCATTTCCACGATGTCCTCGGGAAGTACTTCTGTTTCGACATTTTCTGTTTCAACTTTTTTACCTCCGCTACAGGAAATTCCAAGTAAAAAAACACTGGAAAAAAGAACGGTTGAAAGTATTTTAAATTTTGACATAATTGAGTAGTTTAATAGATTTTACCTGTAATGAATTCGATGGAAATAAGTGTCTGGTTGTAACTGTTCAAGGCTTCCAGATGGTTTTGAATGATGGTTAAAGACCGGCTCAGATTTTGAATATAATCCAAATAGTCCATCGCACCTGTCCGATAGCTGCGGGTGGTTTGTTCGATGATCAGATTGGCTTCCGGTATGGCCTGCTTTTCGTAGTAATCCAGGCTGTTTGAGTATTTTTCATACTCACCTATCAGGGAGCGATATTCTCCGGACAAGGATTTCGAAAAGTATTCGGCATCTGACTGTGCCGCCTTTTCTTTCCATTTGGCGGCTTTTGTTTTGGAGGTATAGGGCTTTGACCAAATTGGAATTGCTATTCCAGCCTGAATTCCGGAAAAACGGTCACCGGATTCATAGACCCGACCGTTTGCATCGGCTGCACCAATCATTGTCTGGCTAAAATAACCGATGCTCAGATCGGGCATCATTCGGCTACGTTCCAATTTCTTTTCGAAATGGGAAACCTCTACTTGTTGCCTTAAATAGCCAACTGAAGGATTTTCGGAGATTAAAATAGTTTTTGGTTCAGGACTAAAGGAGACTCTTCGCAAAACGGTATCAGAAGGTGACAAAACCATATCTGTGTTTAAAAGCGTTTGCAACTTTTGATTGTATATAATCAGATCGGAAGCGACCTGCTGCAACTGATTTTTGGTTTCCATCTTTTGGGAACGGGCGGTAATCATCTCCAACCGGTTTGTTTCACCAATGTTGGCACGAAGCTCAGCTGCTCTGAAAAAACCGGAATATAGACTATCCTGATACGTCAGAAGTTTTTGTTTGGAGTGCAAATACGCCAGTTGCCAATAAATTTGCTTTACCTGGGTTGCTATTTCCAAACGGGAAGCTTTCAGCTGCCATTCGCTGCTTTTCACATTGGCTCCTGCTAATTTTTGCTGGTTGATGTAAACAGTTGGAAATGCAAACGACTGACTCACAGAAAGGTTGTTGTCTCTGGTAGATGAATTCATCTGACCAAACTGTCCATCTATAGACGTTTTAGGAATATCCCAGGAAGCACCTTTCAAGGCTTTTTGAACTTCAACTGAATAATTGGAGGATCGGACTGCCATATTGCTGTCCAGGGCTATTTGGATTGCTTCTTTTTGGCTAATCAATTTTATTTTCTGAGCTTCAGCAAAAGTAAAGGATAAACCAAAAAGCAAAAACAGCATCAGGATTTTATTCGGTATTTTCTTTTTTAAGCGGAAAACAGTCGATGAAAAAAAGATGTAAAAAATGGGCAAGATAAACATGGTCAATATGGTCGCTGAAATGAGACCACCTATGACTACTGTTGCAAGCGGTTTTTGCACCTCAGCTCCGGATGAAGTGGACAAAGCCATGGGTAAAAACCCGAGCGAAGCGACAGCAGCGGTGATGATTACAGGCCTTAACCGGGTACGCAAGCCTTTCAGAACACGTTCGGTCACGTCGGTTATGCCTTGTTTTTCCAACCGGTTAAACTCTGAAATCAACACAATACCGTTGAGCACAGCTACACCAAACAAAGCGATAAAACCCACCCCTGCCGAAATGGAGAAATTCATATCTCGCATCCACAGGGCAAAAATACCACCAATAGCGGACATGGGCACTGCCGTAAAGATAAGCAGGGATTGTTTGAGTGAGTGAAAGGTAAAAAACAGCAAGACGAAAATCATGAGCAAAGCTACGGGAACCGCTATCATCAAACGATTTTTGGCTGCCTCAAGATTTTGAAACTGTCCGCCGTACGAAACGTAATAGCCAGTGGGCATACTTACTTTCGATTCGATTTGTTCACTCACGTCTTTAATAACACTTTGAACATCCTGATTCCGGACGTTGAACCCTACGGTAATTCGGCGTTTGGTATCTTCACGGGAAACTTGAGCGGGACCAGATTTAATCTGAATGTCGGCCACCTGTTCAAAAGGAATTTGACCGCCATCTGAAAGTGGTATGAAAAGACCTTTCACATCGTCCAGACTTTGACGATAATCCTTGTCCAATCGAACCACCATGGCGAAGCGCTTTTCTTCGTCAAAAACGGTACCGGCCTCACTTCCGGCAAAAGCGGTCCTCAATACCCGGTTCACATCTTCTACCGATAAACCATACTGAGCCAGGCGGTCGCGGTTGTATTCCACCTGAATCTGTGCCAAACCTGTCACTTTTTCGACGTTAATGTCTTCAACACCTTTTATATTCTGTATAATTTTTTCCACTTCGGATCCTTTTTCGGAAAGCGTATTCAAATCATCACCGAATATTTTAATGGCAATATCTTGCTTAGAACCTGAAAGCAATTCGTTGGAACGCATTTGGATGGGCTGCTGGAATTCAAATTTAACACCGGCAAGAACAGCTAGTTTTTCCTCCATTTTAGAAACTAGCTCTTCGCGTGTTTTGGCAGATGTCCATTCACTTTTATCCTTTAAAGTGATGATGTAATCTCCTGTCTCCATGGGTGTAGGATCGGTCGGAATTTCACTGGTACCAACTTTACACACCGTATGCTTTATTTCCGGAAAATTATCCAGTAAAATTTTATTGGCCTTTTTGACCGATTCAACGGTGTTGGTCAGTGAACCTCCTTGTAGAGTCATCACTCCTGCTGCCAAATCACCTTCTTCGAGCTGTGGAATGAATTCACCTCCCAAACGGCCAAAAATAAATAAACTAAAAAAGAACAATAGAATGGTGAACACGGAAACCAACAATTTTCGCTTTAGTGCGAAATGGATAATTGGTTCAAACTGCCTTTGTAAAAAGTCCATAATCTTATCTGAAATGGTTCTTTTTTTGACTGTATTCTTATTTAAAAACAGGGCCGAAGCCATAGGAACATAGGTTAAAGAAAGAATAGCTGCACCAATCAAGGCGAAAATAACCACCTGAGCCATGGGGCGGAACATCTTTCCTTCTATACCAACCAAAGCGATAATGGGTAAATAAACCATCAGGATGATTACCTGCCCGAAGGTGGCCGAACTCATCATGCGTTTGGCCGATACAAAAACGGTTTCGTCCATTTGCTTTTGAGAGAACCTGACTACGCCCGGTATCTTGTTTTTACTAATGTGATGGACCACACTTTCGACAATAATGACTGCTCCGTCCACAATCAATCCAAAATCGATGGCTCCCAAACTCATCAGATTACCAGTGACACCAAACAAATTCATCAGCGAAAGAGCAAAAAGCATGGCTAAAGGAATAACCGATGCTACAATAAGCCCTGCACGCATATCACCTAGCAGCAACACCAATATAAAAATGACGATCAAAGCTCCTTCAATCAAATTTCTGGAAACAGTACCTATGGCACGTCCTACGAGTTCAGATCTATTCAGAAAAGGTTCAATAGTAACTCCTTCAGGCAACGATTTTTGGATAGATTCGATGCGGGTTTCGACGTTATCGATAACCTGATGAGCATTCGCGCCTTTCAGCATCATAACTACGCCGCCCACCGCTTCTGTGGTATCAATGACCAACGCTCCATAACGGATAGCACTGCCAAATTGAGCAGTAGCCACATCCCGAATCAAAACTGGAATGCCTGAAGGGCTGCTTTTAACAACTATTTTCTCAATATCATCCAATGTTTTTACCAGACCGATTCCCCGAATAAAGTATGCTGTCGGATTCTTTTCCAAATAGGCACTACCTGTATTTTCGTTGTTTTTCTCCAGAGCTTCAAAAATATCGTTCAGCGTCAGGTTCATCCCACGGAGTCTTTCCGGATTTACAGCAATTTCATATTGTTTGACAAAACCCCCATAGCTATTGATATCCGCAACTCCAGGGGTTCCAAGCATTTCCCGGCGTACCACCCAATCCTGAAGGGTACGCAGATCCATCGGCGAGTATTTATCCGTGTATTTTTTGTCTACCGCCAGTTGATATTGATAGATTTCACCCAGACCAGAAGAAATAGGTGCCAGACTTATCTTGGCCAAACCGTTTGGAATAACCTCTTCTGCTTCCTTAAGCCGTTCGCTGAGTTGCTGCCTGGCCCAATACACATCGACGTTGTCTTTGAACACCACCGTTACAACCGATAAACCCAATCGGGAAATGGAACGGAGTTCAATAATGTCCGGGATGTTGGCTACAGCTACTTCAATAGGTGCTGTTATGAAACTTTCCACCTCCTGTGTAGCCAGAGAGGGTGCGACAGAAATAACCTGTACCTGATTGTTGGTTATGTCGGGGATGGCATCGATGGGCAACTGGGTAAGGGAATAAATACCCCAGCCAATCAAAGCAAACACAAATAACCCGACGATAAATTTGTTTTTGATCGAAAATTGAATAATTCGTTCTATCATTATGAAGAAGATTTGAGATGAATGCCTTTGTTATGTGAGTTTTCAGGGTAGTTGAAAATACACCCCGATAAAACAGCTTATTTCAGGCAATTTAAAATGGATTTGATTTTTTTTCGAGAGGTACGTTTCTGTATCTGACAGACAGAAAAAAGGAAGTAATTATCAATTTCTTAATACACATATTTTATTCAGCAATTGGCGACCAGTCAGCTGAATAGTGTAAGTATAGACAGTTACTAAAAAATGGGAAGTTGTTTTTGCAGAAAGATCCTTCAAAAAAGTCTCTGGGAATAGAGGAATCAATTGAACCAGAAGTTGGTCTTTGATACTCTTTTGGAATTCATCCAGTATAATTGATATACAGATTAATGAACAGGCCTCGTGCTGATGTGTTAATTGAAAAGGTGAATCTTTTTTTGGTTCTGTACAACATTTAGTATCCTTAATTATCGTTGGATTGGAATCCATTGAACTTGTAAAGAGCACGTCAGCTACCAATTTTTCATGGCAACTTTCTTCGATAAAAACGTTTGTTCCCTGAACCCTGCACACATCACAGCAAAAATGGATGACATTTACTGAATTTCCAAAAAGGAAAAGCAGAAATGCGATCATACATAGTGACGTGTTTTTTACGCAGGTTTTCACAAAAAGGTGTATATTTGTAAATAATAAATTGGATTGTATTTAGAGCCAACCATTGAATACAAATATACATCAAAACCTCATAAGGTTCTGATTTTTTGTAATTTTTTAAGATATATACCTACATACTATGAGACGAAAATTACTTTTATTCTCAGTTTTGTCCTTATTAATTGTTTTAGCGCTTTCATGTAAGAAAAAGGCTGTTCAGGAGGAAGAAGCTCAGGTTACTTTCAAAGCTTTAGAGATGAAGGAAGACCATCACCTGAAGGGTGATCTAAAAAATCCGGTGATGAGAATATCTCTCAACCTGCAATTTCCGGACACTTTTTCCAATGTCGCTGTCCTGAACAAAATCCGGAAAGCAATTCTAACAGATTATTTTCCGGATATCGATAAAAAAATAGTTGATCCTAATATAGCCATGGAGACCTATATTAAGGAGTATATTAAGTTTTACGAAAGCTCTGAAAATATATCTTCGTACGAAGACAAAGAGACTGAAGAGTCTCAGCCCGAAGTAGCCTGGTGGGATAGGGAAAAAATGATTATCCGGAACAATTCAGACAATATTCTATCATATACAGTTGAATCTGACCGTTATACAGGTGGGGCACACGGAGGAAAAACATATCTAAATACTGTAATAAATCTGAAAACTGGTGATCGTATTACAGAAGTTGACCTTTTTACCGAAGAATCACGATCAATGATTTCAGATTTGATCCTGAAAAAAATCATGTTAAAGAATAAGGTTCAAAAAGCAGAAGATCTGGAAGAAATTGGTTTTTTTGACGTGACTGATATCAATTTGAATAAAAATTTCTACATCACCAAAAAAGGCATTGTGTATACGTTTAATGAATACGAAATTGCAGCATACGCTTTGGGAACCATTGAAATCATGCTAAGCTATGAGGAAATTTCAGCCTTTATGATTCCGGGTAATCCTCTTGTGTCTATTATCCTATAAATAACTCCTCAAAATAAAAATGAACTGTATCGAACACTATTTCCCCGAGCTCAGTACAGCTCAAAAAGTGCAGATTGCTGCCCTTTACGATCTGTATGCAGACTGGAACAGTAAAATCAATGTCATTTCACGAAAAGATATTGAAAACCTCTACGAGCGACATGTATTGCACTCACTGTGCATTACCAAACTTTTAAATTTCAAAGATGGCTCGCGCGTCATGGATGTGGGAACCGGTGGCGGATTTCCCGCCATTCCGCTGGCTATCCTCTTTCCCAATGTTCATTTTCACCTGGTGGACAGTATCAACAAGAAACTGACCGTTGCCCGTGAAGTGGCAGACGCCATCGGACTTAAAAATATCAGCATCCGGCATGGTCAGGTACAAGAGGAAAAATCGCTGTTTGATTTTGTCATCAGCCGTGCAGTTATGCCCTTTCCGGACTTGGTGAACCTTTGTAAGAAAAACATCAGTAAGGAGCAGAAAAATTCAATGCCGAATGGTTTGATTTGCCTGAAAGGTGGTGAGCTTCAGCATGAAATTTCAGCTTTCAGAAACAAGGTTGTTGTTATTAATCTGAGCGATCATTTCAAGGAAGAGTTCTTTGATACTAAAAAAGTAGTTTACATTCCGCTCGTTTAAAATCAAGCTATGCAAATAAAGCAATTCACTTTCAATCCGTTTCAGGAAAATACCTATGTTGTTTACAACGAAAAGAAGGAAGCCTTGATTATTGATCCAGGTTGTTATTCCGAGAACGAAGAAAAAATACTGGACGAATTTATCGTTAGCAACGATTTAAAGGTCAAATTGTTAGTTAATACACATTTACACATAGATCATATATTCGGTAATGCTTTTGTAGAAAAAAAGTATCAAGTACAAGCTACAGCCAACAGCGAGGATGAATTCTGGCTAAAAGGCATGGAGGGACAAGCCAGAATGTTTGGTCTAAAAATCAGACACGACGCCCCCACACTTGGAAAATTCATTCAGGAAGGTGATACTGTCGATTTGGGTACGGATGTCTTTGATATTTTTCAGGTACCGGGACATTCTCCAGGTAGTGTGGTTTTGTACAATAAAGCAAACAACTGTGTCTTTGTTGGTGACGTTTTATTTGAAAACAGCATTGGAAGAACTGATTTGCAAGGTGGCAATTATCCATTACTGATCGAAGGCATACAAAACAAGTTAATGACTCTGCCTGACAATACAGTGGTTTATAGCGGTCATGGGCCATCCACTACCATTGGAAGGGAAAAAGTCGGAAATCCATTTATTTAAAAGGTTAATTATCATTTTCTTATGAATCAGGAATATATTCTCAGACAAACAAAAATCCGCGAACAGCTCATACATGAAAAGGTAGATGCCTGCCTCCTATCCACTACTGTCAATATTTTATATGCCAATGGCAGCATTTTCAGCGGTTATTATTACATACCGGTTGAGGGTGAGCCCTTACTTTTCGTGAAACGCCCTGTTGGTTTGAAAGGGGAGCACATCCATTACATTCGTAAACCGGAACAGATTCCTGAGATTCTGACCAAAAGGGGTATCAAAAAACCAGGCAGACTGATGCTTGAAGGAGATGAAATGGGTCATTCAGAATGGCTTCGACTTCAAGCTTGCTTTTCGGAAAGCGAACTCATCAATGGAACAGCTGCACTGAGAACGGTCAGAAGCATTAAAACCGACTACGAAGTTTCACTGATCCGGGCTTCTGCTATAGCACACGTAAAAGCCTACAAGCGAATTCCGGAAATATACCGTCCTGGTATGACAGACATGTCTTTTGCCATTGAGATTGAATACATTATGCGTCACGAAGGCAACCAGGGATTGTTCAGGACATTCGGTGATATGGATGCTTTTATGGGAAGTGTCCTGGCAGGTGACAACGCCGAAGTAGCGTCTCCTTACGACTTTGCATTGGGTGGTGCAGGTACGGTTTTTAATCCGATTGGTGCCGCCGGGCATTTGTTGAAATCCGGCGAAAGCATCATGATAGACATGTGTGGAAATTTTTCAGGGTATCTGGACGATTTGTCCCGAACTTTTTCAATTGGAAAACTTACAGAAAAAGCCTACAAGGCACATCAGGTTTCCATAGACATTCAGAATTACCTGCAGGAAACCATGAAAGAAGGTGCTGTATGTGAAGATCTTTATGAAATGTCGCTGAAAATTGCCGAAAATGCAGGCCTGGCTGATTGTTACATGGGTCTTACGCAGCAAGCCAAGTTTGTGGGACACGGTGTTGGACTTGTTATCAACGAATTACCCGTTCTGGCCATGCGTTCCAAAGAAATTTTGAAACCTAACATGACCATCGCCATCGAACCAAAATTTGTGATCAAAGGCGTTGGTGCCGTCGGCGTGGAGGACACCTACCTGGTGGGCAAAAACCAAAGCGAACGATTGACCATGCTCGATTTTGAGATTATTGACTTGTCAGAATAAACTTTAAACAGTAGTTATCATGAGTGATTTTTCATCCCGGCACCTGGGCATTCAACCGGAGGAACAAAAAGAAATGTTGGAAAAAATCGGATTGAACAGCATCGAGGAGTTGATACAGCAAACGATCCCTGCAGATATCCATTTGATGACCCCACTTGATATGGAGCCTGCCCTTTCAGAAGGACAATTTGCGGAACATATAGCCGACCTGGCTTCCAAAAATAAACTGTTTACTTCCTACATCGGTTCGGGTTGGTACGATACTTTTACACCGGCCGTCATTCAGCGGAATGTATTTGAAAACCCGTCCTGGTATACATCCTATACCCCTTATCAGGCTGAAATATCACAAGGCAGACTCGAAGCTCTTTTTAATTTTCAAACAGTCATTACGGAACTAACAGGCTTACCTCTTACCAACGCTTCTCTTCTGGACGATGCTACCGCTGCAGCCGAAGCCGCTTACATGTTTTTCAACATGCGGAGCAAGGAACAGGAAGCGGCAGAAGCCAATGTTCTTTTTATAGACCAATCGGTTTTTGCACAAACGTTGGCCGTTCTGAAAACCCGATGCATTCCTCAGGGAATCAAACTAGAAATAGGAGACTACGCCACATTTAAACCGAACGCTGCCCATTTTGCAGCTTTGGTACAATTTCCAAACGCTGACGGTCAGGTTGAAAATCAGGCGCATTTTATTGCCAGTATGCAAAAGGCTGGTTTGAAAGTGGCCGTAGCCGCAGACCTTCTAAGCCTTTGCCTGCTTCAGGCACCGGGCAGCTGGGGTGCTGATGTCGTGCTTGGATCTGTTCAGCGTTTTGGCATTCCCATGGGATTTGGAGGTCCATCAGCCGGTTATTTTGCCACCAAAGAAGAATACAAACGGGCTATTCCCGGCCGCATCATCGGTCTTTCCAAGGATAAAACCGGTCGTCCAGCCTATCGCCTGTCCCTGCAAATGCGGGAACAGCACATTAAGCGCGAAAAAGCAACTTCAAACATTTGTACGGCTTCTGCCCTGATGGCCAATATGGCTGGTTTCTACGCTGTTTATTTTGGTTACGAAGGTCTTCGTGACACCGCTAAACGCATTCACGGTATTGCTTCGTATTTAAACGATGCTCTTTCCATTTATGGCTACAAACAAGCCAACGACAACTTTTTTGATACCCTGAAAATATCAATTCCAACAGGAGTCAAACTTTCGGAAATTAAAAAACTGGCTTTGGATTACGAAGTAAATTTCCACTATTTTAAAACAGGTGAAATCGGCATCAGTATCGATGAAACGACCGATTACGACGATGTGGACGTACTTTTGGATATCTTTGCATCTGCTGCAAACAATCAGGCAAGTTTCACCAACAACGAAGATTTTACAACGATTCTTTCTCTGGATGAAAGTCTACTCAGAAACGATCAATTCCTTCAACAGGATGTATTCAAAAACAACCGTTCTGAAACAGAAATGATGCGTTACATCAAGAAACTGGAACGAAAAGATATATCCCTCACCCACACCATGATTTCGCTTGGGTCCTGCACCATGAAGCTCAATGCAGCTTCTGAAATGCTGGCAATGAATCATGCCGGATTTGCAGGTATTCACCCATTTGCTCCATCCGATCAGGTAGAAGGTTATCTGGAAATGATCACAAATCTCGAAAAAATGCTTTGCATCCTCACTGGTTTTGAAGGGTGCAGCTTACAACCCAATTCCGGTGCGGCAGGTGAATACGCTGGTTTGCGGGTGATCAGGGAATATTTTAGTACGCTGAAACAATCCCAGCGCCAAATTTTACTGATTCCTTCCTCCGCACATGGTACAAATCCGGCCAGTGCCCATCAGGCCGGTTTTCAGATTTTAACGGTCGCATGTGATGAAAATGGAAACGTAGATCTGACTGATTGGGAAACAAAGGCAAAAGAACATGCTTCCACGTTGGCCGGTTGTATGATTACCTATCCTTCCACTCACGGAATCTTTGAAAAACAAATACGCAGAATGTGTGAAATCATTCACCAGAACGGCGGACAAGTGTATATGGATGGAGCCAACATGAACGCTCAGGTGGGCATTACCTCACCCGGTTTTATCGGTGCTGATGTTTGTCACTTAAATTTGCATAAAACCTTTGCCATGCCTCACGGTGGTGGTGGTCCAGGTGTAGGCCCAATTTGTTGCGCCAAACATCTGGTAGAATATTTGCCCAAACATCCATTTTTGGGAAAGGACACAAACACCATAGCTGCAGCTCCTTATGGAAGTGCTATGATGTTGCCCATCAGCTATGGTTACATCTGTATGTTGGGGGCAGAAGGGCTTAAAAAGGCCAGTGAAATAGCCATTTTAAATGCCAACTACATGGCTGAATCACTGAAAGACCAATTCCCTGTTGTATTCAGAGGTGAAGACGGTCGTGTGGGTCACGAAGTAATTCTCGATTGCCGCATTTTCAAGAATGCAGGCGTCAGTGAAACAGATGTTGCTAAACGTTTGATGGATTTCGGATACCATGCGCCTACACTTTCTTTTCCTGTACATGGCACTTTGATGATAGAGCCCACAGAAAGTGAAAGTCTGGCTGAAATAGACCGTTTCATCGAGGCCATGCAATGCATTTATAAAGAAATTAAAGAAATAGAAGACGGACTCTACGACAAGACAGACAACGTATTGGTACAGTCTCCTCACGCAGAATATGAATTGACAGCAGATGATTGGTCACACAGTTATCCGCGAAGCAAAGCGGCTTATCCTCTTTCCTGGATAGCCGGAAACAAGTTTCAGATTTCGGTTGGCAGGGTGGACAATGCCTTTGGAGACCGTAATCTGATATGCAGTTGCTCTGAATAAGGCATTCATCTACTGTTGGTTTGTCAGTAGCTGACAAACCTGAACCATTTTTACTGAAAAAATCTGCCAAATAGTCTGCCTGATCATTTCGGCAGGTTTTTTGTTGAGAAAGTATTGAAAAGACATTGAAAAAAGTAACAAAAAATGATGAAGCATACAAAAGCAGAAACCCACTCTAAAAAAGAGACTAAGGTTGAAAATGAAGAAGTTGTAACCAATCAGGTAGATACTGAAGAAAATACTTCAAAAACAGAGGAACTGGTTGAAAGTGAACTGGATTTAACAAAAAGATTGTTGGAAGAATTACAAGTTAAATATAATCAACTAAATGACACCCATTTACGCAGCCTGGCAGAGTTCGACAACTACCGCAAACGCAGCCTTCGTGAAAAAGCCGATTTAATTAAAACCGGTGGAGAAAGTGTCTTGATCAATGTACTTACTGTGGTTGACGATTTGGAACGCGGCCTGGCTGCAACCAAAGAAGCTCAAGACATTGAGTCTGTAAAACAAGGCATGGAACTTATTTATACGAAATTTCAGAATTTCCTTAAACAAAATGGCATTACAGCCATAGAAACTGAAGGAAAACCATTTGATACCGATTTGCACGAAGCCATCACCACCATACCAGCCCCAAGCGAAGAGTTGAAAGATAAAGTAGTGGACTGTGTTCAAAAGGGATACTATTTGCACGATAAGGTTATTCGATTTGCAAAAGTAGTAGTCGGTAAATAAGTTGCTAAAATAGAAGATTTTAAAAAGAGAATATGTCGAGTAAAAGAGATTATTACGAAATTCTGGGGGTGGCAAAAAACGCATCCGACGAGGAAATAAAAAAAGCGTATCGAAAAAAAGCCATTCAGTTCCATCCGGACAAGAATCCAGGTAATAAAGAAGCGGAAGAAAAATTTAAGGAAGCTGCAGAAGCTTATGAAATATTAAGCAATTCAGATAAACGTCAACGGTACGACCAATACGGTCATGCAGGTGTAGGCGGAGCATCCGGCGGTGGTTACGGCGGTGGCGCAGGCGGATTTTCCATGGATGATATTTTCTCCCAATTCGGTGATATTTTCGGTGGACATTTTGGCGGAGGCAGTCCATTCGGCGGCTTTGGTGGCGGTGGCTCCAGAGGCGGGCAACGCGTGAATCAAGGCAGCAACCTAAGGGTAAAAGTCAAACTCAACCTTCAGGAAATAGCAAAAGGTGCTGAAAAGAAAATCAAGGTCAAAAAAGCGGTTGCCTGCTCCCATTGCAGCGGTACCGGGGCCGAAGGTGGAAGTTCCTATTCTACCTGCAGCACTTGCCGTGGTACTGGGGCAGTGACCAGAATCACAAATACCATATTGGGCCGTATGCAGACCCAATCCGTTTGTCCGGATTGTCAGGGCGATGGTAAAATGATCACCAAGAAATGTACCCATTGCAACGGTGAAGGTATCACACAGCAAGAAGAAGTGATCACCATTAATATTCCTGCCGGAGTAGCAGAAGGCATGCAACTTTCCATGAGTGGTAAAGGCAACGCAGCCCGTCGTGGAGGCGTAAATGGCGATTTACTGATACTGATTGAAGAAGAAGCTCATCCGGAATTGTTGCGTGACGATAATGATCTTGTTTATAATCTATTACTCAGTTTTCCTACTGCTGCATTGGGTGGTACCATTGAAATACCAACCATTGATGGCCGTGTAAAAGTAAAGATTGAACCAGGTACTCAACCCGGTAAAATGCTTCGTTTACGTGGAAAAGGATTGCCTACTGTCAATCAGTACGGTATGGGTGATTTATTGGTCAATATCAGCGTTTACGTTCCTGAAACAATTTCCAAAGACGAACGTAAAACCATTGAAAAGCTGGAAGAATCGGAAAACTTTAAGACCAGTCCGACTTTGAGCAAGAAAATATTTGAAAAATTCAGAAATCTTTTTGACTAATTTTTCTTTGACTTTTTCTTTACTACAAAGGTCACAATTGGCGTTTCAATAGGGATTCAAATTCAAGGCATGGGCCAATAAACATACCGGAGCGTACTTTTCGTACGTGAGGATTGTTTATTGGCCCATAACGCAGAAGTTGACTTCCTATTGAGACGCCGCTTCTACTTTAGATATTTATCCAGCCACCCAAAGAACCTCCGCTGCCACAGTATTCCGTTTTGCGGCTGAAGAATCCAATGATTTTCATCCGGGTAAACCAACAGTTCAGAGGGAATCCCCATCAATTTAGCAGCATTAAACGCAGCCATACCTTGTGATGCCAGGATACGGTAATCCTTTTCGCCGTGGATAGATAAAATAGGCGTATCCCAGTTTTGTACAAATTTGTGGGGAGAATTGGCAAAGGAATTCTGAGCTATTTTATTGGATTTCTCCCAGAAAGGACCACCAATATCCCAATTTTCAAACCAGAGCTCTTCGGTTTCGAGATATTGTGCTTCGGCATTGAATATGCCGCTATGAGCAATAAAAGCCTTGAAACGTTTATGATGATTACCGGCAAGCCAATAGACGGAAAAACCACCATAGGAAGCGCCTACACAACCTAAATGATTTTTATCCACATACGATTCTTTGGAAACAGCATCAATGGCAGAAAGATAATCCTGCATGTTCTGCCCACCATAATCCTTGCTGATCTGTTCTTTCCATGCTTGCCCAAGCCCGGAAACACCACGTCTGTTTGGTGCCACTACAATGTAACCATTGGCAGCCATCAATTGCAAATTCCAGCGGAAAGACCAGAACTGACCAACGGTACCCTGAGGGCCGCCTGAACAGTATAAAATAGTTGGATATATTTTAGTGGAATCGAAGTCCGGCGGATAGACCACCCACGTGAGCATTTGTTGCTTATCGGTGGTTTCAATCATCCGTTTTTCTACACGACCCACTTTGAGCTGATCGTAAATTTCCTTATTTTCATTGGTCAGGGCTAACATTTCCCCATTCGCTGGATTGATGCGATACATATCGGTGGGATGGCTTAAAGAGTGCCTCAAACCAACCAAATCAGTACCAGCCAGTGCAATGGATTCAAAATCAAACATACCATCTGTAAGCTGTTTTACAGTTGCTGTTTCAACATTCAGGCTGAAAATCTGCGTTACAGCCTGTAAAGCACTCAGAAAATAGATAGTTCGACCATCCTTGGTCCAGCAAACAGAACTCACATCCCCGTCCAGGGAATCGCTCATACATCGGTTGGTTCCGTTTTTGATATCGTGAATGTATAATTTGTCCTGATCGGCTTCATAGCCATCACGTGCCATTCCTTGAAATGCAATAAACTGACCGTTTGGAGAAAAGACAGGATTGGTGTCATACCCCATCATGCCTTCTGTGATATTTTTCGTTTCTTTCGTTACCAGCGAGTATAAATAAATGTCGGAATTGGTTGAAATGGCATATTCCATGCCCGTTTTCTTTCGACAGGTGTAAGCAATATTTTTTCCATCCGGCGACCAATCCAGTTGTTCAATGCCACCCCATGGTTTCATGGGCGATTCAAAGGGTTGCCCTTCCAGAATATCAACGACGTTTTTAACACCCTTACCTGTCAGATCAGCCACAAAAGGATGGGGAACTGTTTCTACCCATTCGTCCCAATGTTTATACATCAGATCATCTATGACTTTTCCGCTGGACAATGGGAGATCGGGGTAAATGTCTTTGACACGTTTACCGTATTGTACTTGTTTGATAAACAGAATTTTAGATTCATCGGGAGAAATCCGGAATGCTTCAATATCTGTCGTGTCATTCGTCAGTTGACGACGCTTTTTTCCATCCTTGCGCATTTTCCAAAGTTGACTAATGCCAGATTCACTTGAGAGGAAATAAATTTCGGAACCATCAGCAGACCAGGTTGCTTCCTGTTCTTTCACAGCTGTTTTCGTGAGCTGTACGCATGCTCCACCTTGGACTGAAACTGTGTATAAATCCCGGTTGCCTTTGTTTTTAGGAATGCTGTAATACTGAACGCCGTATAGAATATCCTTTCCATCGGGTGAAACACTAAGGCCACCAACTCGCCCCATACTCCAAAGCACTTGGGGAGTCATTAATCCATTTTCAATTTTGATATGCTGCTTGCCAATCAGATCTTTTTCGGAAGAATCCTTTCCACCGGTACAAGCAGCTAATGCACAGGAGATTGCCATCATAAATAAACTCGTTTTGTTCATAAGGTATAATTTTGTAAAAACAAATATATAAAAAAAAGCCACCCGAAGGCGGCCTTTAGTCGATTCTATTTGTAGGATGTCTATCCTAAATAGCCTTTTAATAATTTGCTTCTCGAATTTTGACGCAAACGACGAATGGCTTTTTCTTTGATTTGCCTAACACGTTCACGGGTCAACCCGAATTTGTCACCAATTTCCTCGAGGGTCATTTCCTGACTACCAAGGCCGAAAAACATTTTGATAATGTCGCTTTCGCGTTCTGTCAAAGTTGATAGTGCACGATCAATCTCCTTAGAGAGAGATTCGTTCATCAACTTACGGTCGGCGATTGGAGCATCATCATTGACTAGTACATCCAAAAGGGAATTGTCTTCTCCTTCAACAAAAGGAGCATCCACGGAAATGTGACGTCCGGATACTTTGAGGGTATCTGAAATTTTGTCTACGGGAATGTCTAATTCTTCTGCCAATTCTTCGGGTGAAGGTTTGCGTTCGTGCTCCTGTTCAAATTTTGAAAAAGCTTTTGTAATCTTGTTCAAGGAACCTACTTGGTTCAAAGGAAGACGTACGATACGCGACTGTTCTGCCAAAGCCTGGAGAATAGACTGACGAATCCACCACACAGCATAGGATATAAATTTAAACCCACGGGTTTCATCAAACTTTTCGGCTGCCTTTATGAGCCCCAGGTTGCCTTCGTTGATCAAGTCGGGAAGGCTTAGTCCCTGATTTTGGTATTGTTTGGCTACTGAAACCACAAAACGCAGATTTGCGCGGGTTAATTTTTCCAAAGCTGCGCGGTCTCCTTGTCGGATGCGCTGAGCCAGTTCCACCTCTTCGTCTACTTTAATCAGCTCTTCACGGCCAATTTCTTGTAAATATTTGTCCAAGGAAGCGCTTTCGCGGTTGGTGATGGATTTTGTAATTTTTAGCTGTCTCATGCTGGAATAAAATATAAGTTGCAAAAGTAGTCAATTTTTTCATAAAAAGGTGACTTATATGCATAAAATTGCACTTTATCTGTTAAAGTAAACTCAATATTCACGATTATTCACATTGATATAAAGCAAAATGTCATCAACCGATAAAAAAGGCTATTCCGCTAAATCCAAGGCTTAAAAAGTGACCTCTTCCACATAAACACCATCCTGCAGGGAAATGTTCTTTGTTTCTGCTAATTTTGAATGAATTACCCCCATACTAGTTTTGACATCTATTTACCAGTAAACCGATAGATTATACAGAATTGACAATTGACACTGACAAAATATCCTGAAATCGGGTTTATCTGACATTTATTCCTTAATTTTGCATCAAACAGAGAGCCGGTCTGTCGCTCTTAGCAATAAGGGAGGAAAGTCCGGGCAACACAGAGTACCATATTTCCTAACGGGAAGCTGTTTCATAGCAGAGTCAACGTAACAGAAAACAACCGCCCCACGCAAGTCGGGTAAGGGTGAAAAGGCGGGGTAAGAGCCCACCGCTCCGATGGTGACACCGGGGGTCAGTACGACTTATGGGTTGCAAGACCATGTACACCGTCGCATGTAGGGCTGCTCGCCCGATGACGGGGGGTAGGTCGCTAGAGCTGTCGGGTGACCGGCAGTCGAGATAAATGACAGACACTTTTCCGAATTTCGGAGAAGTACAGGACCCGGCTTACAGGCTCACTGTTTTATTTTATAACCTTACTAAGTGGAAAAAACCAATGGAAAAACCAAAGACTTCTTTAAGTAAAAAAGTTTCTGACTTTTGGCTTTTTGTTTCCAGAGATATTTGGAGGGCTCCAAAACATGAAGTTAAAGGACTAAAAAATAAAGCCTTAAACCTTGTAAGGACTTTAATTTTGGCGACTAAAGGTTTTATAGCAGACCAACTGACCACAAGAGCTTCCGCACTCACATTTACCACTCTTTTAGCAGTTGTGCCAATGGCGGCCATTACAATTGGCATTGCAAGAGGATTTGGTTTTCAAAAAGTGATTGAAACGGAACTCACAAAAATATTGCCTGGTCAAACGGATGTTCTAACCATGTTGTTCAAATTTGTACAATCCTTCCTGGAAGTTACCACAAGCGGTATCATAGTAGGTATCGGTATTGTTTTCCTGATTATTTCGGTATGGAGCATCCTTCAATCCATCGATTTCGCCATCAATGATATTTTTCAGATTAAAAGTGCCAGAACGGTGACCCGAATGTTGACTGATTATATGGCAACCATGTTTCTTTTACCCATTCTATTGATTCTATCCAGTGGTTTTTCCGTTTTCCTGAAGACAGCTATTGTTCAGAACCAAATACTTAGTCTGCTCAGTCCCATTGTAAACTTATTGATGTCGTGTATTCCCTATCTTCTTTCCTGGCTGGGTTTTACATTGCTTTATATTTTAATACCAAATACCAAAGTAAAGTTCAGAAATGCCGTTTTGGCAGGTTTTATAGCAGGTTTTGGGTTTCAGGCATTTCAATACCTGTATATCAGCGGACAGATTTGGGTGACCCGTTACAACGCCATCTATGGTAGTTTTGCTGCCATCCCCTTGTTTCTTCTTTGGCTTCAGCTTTCGTGGACCATCGTACTTCTTGGAGCAGAAATAGCCTATGCAGCACAGAATGTTGAAAATTTTTATTTTGAAAAAGAGACTAAGAATGTAAGTCATCGGTACCGATATTTCATCAGTGTGCTCATCATGAATATTTTGTGCAAACGTTTTGAAAATGGAGAAGCTCCAATGACCACCAATGAGATATCTTCTCAATATCAAATACCTATCCGGCTGACAAACCGCACTTTATGCAGACTTCTTGAGATGCATCTGATTTCGGAAACATACAGTGCCGAAGATAAAGATGTTCCTGCTTATCAACCTGCCATGGATATCAATAAGCTTACCATTGGTTATGTCTTCGAAAAGATGTTTGAACAAGGTAGTGAAGATTTCTCCCTGGACGTGAACGTTCAATACAAGCCGCATTGGGAAGCATTGCTCAGTATAGAAAGAGAAGCTGAATTGAAAGGCTCAACCATCCTGATAAAGGATTTATAACTACTTTTTACCTTCTTTTCGTCCTAAAAAAAATTCCGGATATCGTACGGCGTAATAAAGCAGTGTGATCGCACAAATAACCAGGATTACACTGAAAACAGCCAGGCTATTGTCTTTGGACAATAAATTTGTGACTGAAAACAACCCGGTACCTATCAGCACAAAAAGAAAGGTGGTAAAGTTCATATACCCGATCATATCCCCCAATTTACGGCCAAGTGGAGCATTTTGAACCAAAGCGATGCAAGGCACTTCAAAAATCCCACCCATAAATGCCAGAAAAAATACCAGAATAGCACAGATAATAACCGGAGGATTAAAAAAGATAATGGCAGTCAGGCAAATAATCATCCCCAACAAACCAATTGGAATCATTTCAGGCCGAACCGTTTTTTTAGCTAAAAATCCGGCAGCAGTACATCCAAGAGCAATACCTATGGCAGCACAACACATGACCAAACCGGATACCGTATTGCTCGTACCAAGCGTATGAACACAATGGATGACCAGATTCATTTGAAGCATACCACCAATCATCCAGAAAATTGAGGCACCAAATACGGCACTGTTTACATACGTATGTTTGGTTGCAAATCGGTAGGATTCCACCAGAAAACGAATGGGATTGATGGTTCCTAAATCTTCTTTTACTTCCGGTAGTTCTACGGCCTTGATTTGACGGCTGGTTAGATAGCCCATTATTGCCAGGCCAATGAAAAGCGAAAATAGAACCCAAATATGGTAATGATCCGATATATAGGAAGCTGCTACTGTGCCAACCAGAATGCCCAGGAAAGCCACCGTCTCAAAAATTCCGCTGCCGAATGATACCCCTTTCTGCCCGTCTATATCACGTATTAGCCCATATTTAGAAGGAGAATACATGCAACTGAGAATACCCATCATCAACACGCAAAACACCGCCAGCCAAACCCAGTTAAAGTAAAAGGCTACACAAGCCATCATCAATATTGGTATTTCCAAAAGTTTACATAGCCTTAGAACGCTTTGCTTGGAATACTTCTTTGCAAAACGACCTGACAAGGGTGAAAGAAATAAATAGGGTAAAACAAGAGCCGCTGCAACTAAAGCAATCAATTGTGACTGCGAGAGCCAGGAAGGCAGAAACCAGGATATGGAAATGAATATGATACAGTGTTTGAGGAAATTATCATTGAAAACGCTTAAGAAATTCGTGGAAAAAAGAGCAGTCCAATTCTTTTGAATACGATTCATGAGGTATCTGATTATGGTTGAGTTTTTTCACTGCAAAGATAAAAAAAAGGTTGACTCTAATTGAATCAACCTTTCTGGGTGGGAGACGGGGCTCGAACCCGCGACCTATGGAACCACAATCCATCGCTCTAACCAGCTGAGCTACAACCACCATTTATTTGCGGTGCAAAAGTAGCATTTTAATGCATTCCCTGCAAGCAAGAGACTCGATTTTTTAATATTTTTTCCAAGTTGCTGAACCAGCTACAACGGCCTTGCCACCACAATGCCCGTATGCTTCTTTATGTCAGACAGATAATCTTTCAGACTCAGAGTGCTTATCAGAACCTTTTTTCCCGTTGATGAGGCATGAAGCAAATAAACCACACCGTTTTCGCGGACAGCAAAACCCAAATGGGAAAAATCAAGCCCTTTGTATCCTGTTGTAATTGCTACAATATCGCCTGTATGAATAAAGGAATCTTTTGATGTAAGCTTGTCTTTGGGCAAATACTTGAGTTTAATCGTGTTGATTCGTGCTTCATGACTTGCCATTATACCAATAAATTCAGGGTTGTTTTTTAGGGCAAGGTAAGAATCCGGATTACTAGACATAAAGCCAACTTCAGGATGAAAAGCTTCAGAACCACATCCCATCCGTACAAAATTCAGATAGTTCTTGCGGTGGTTGTCAAACAACCAATCGGTGGTATAATGCAACCGGGAAGGATAACCATCCAGAACGCCGTTTCGGTATCGAATGGAGGTCAGGATTATTTTATACGTACCAAAATCAGGATTATTTTCTTTTAATACATTGTGAAGAGCCAACACTGTTTCGACAAAAGTGGTGCAATCCAGCCCGTAAAAATTAACCCGTAAACGTTCAGGACCCTCTCCTTCTAGCGTTGCACCAACATAAGGTGTACCCAAAAAGTACGTTGCTATTGAAACGATACGTTCTCCAGTTTTCTTTTCGACGATTTTTTCCTTCGCTGCAAAATCCATGAATTTGCAGAAAAGGATGCTGTCTGCATTCTCCTGCGCCTGGGCGAAAGAGCAGGTAGCAACAAGTAATAAAAAGAATCCGAAGCGTTTCACGTTCTTTAGTTGTAAATCCGTTTACTTCCTGCCAATAAGGTATTTTGCATCAGGGAAACAATGGTCATCGGCCCTACTCCACCTGGCACAGGCGTAATAAAGGAGCACTTTGGTGCCACTTCATCAAAAGCCACATCACCGGTGAGTTTAAAACCGCTTTTGGTCTTATCGGAAGGAACACGGGTGGTTCCAACATCAATCACGACAGCACCTTCTTTGACCATTTCTGCTTTCAGGAATTCTGGTCTTCCCAAGGCACAAATAATGATATCAGCGCTGAGGCATTGCTCCTTAATATCTTTGGAATAGCTGTGAACAACAGTGACAGTGGCATTTCCGGGATAAGACTTCTGCATCAGCAGATTGGCCATCGGTTTGCCGACAATGTTGCTGCGGCCAATCACAACCACATGTTTTCCGGAAGTTTCAATCTGGTAACGCTTGATCAGTTCCAGAATTCCTGCAGGGGTTGCAGATACAAATGCAGGCAGACCAATGCTGACACGGCCTACATTGACCGGGTGAAATCCATCCACATCTTTGCGATAGTCAATAGCTTCCACTATTTTTTGTTCAGAAATATGTTTGGGCAAGGGTAATTGAACAATGAAACCATCCACATCGGCATCGTTGTTGAGCTTTTCAACTTCTGCCAACAACACGTCTTCGGTGACATCGTCGTCAAAACGAATCAAGGTCGAGGTAAAACCACAGACAGCACAAGCTTTCACTTTATTTGCCACATAGGTTTCACTTCCGCCATCGTGTCCAACTAAAATAGCGGCCAGATGCGGACGTTTTTTTCCTTCGGAAATCATTTTATTCACTTCTTCGGCAATTTCCTGTTTTACTGCGTCCGAAACGGCTTTTCCATCAATAAGTTGCATAGAATATGTTTTATAAGTTTTTATAGATCAACGTTTACGCATTCCGGCTAAACCTTTCTTACCGGGCTTGGCTGTGCTGACTACTTTCATCATTTTACGTGTCTGATCAAATTGCTTGAGCAAACGGTTTACTTCCTGAATGCTGGTGCCGCTACCTGCAGCTATACGTGCACGACGGCTGGCATTAATCAGGTCTGGTGTACTTCTTTCCTTGGGAGTCATGGAACCGATGATGGCTTCGATGCTTTTGAATGCATTGTCGTCGATATCCACATCCTTAATGGCTTTACCGACTCCGGGTATCATGGATGCCAGATCCTTGAGGTTACCCATTTTCTTAATCTGAGCTATCTGACTGATAAAATCGTTGAAATCAAATTGGTTTTTAGCGATTTTTTTGGATAAGCGACGGGCTTCTTCTTCATCAAAATTTTCCTGTGCCTTTTCTACAAGGGATACAACGTCACCCATTCCGAGAATACGGTCGGCCATACGTGTAGGATGGAAAACGTCAATGGCTTCCATCTTTTCACCGGTACCTACAAACTTGATGGGTTTGCTGACCACTGTCCGGATGGAAAGGGCTGCACCACCGCGGGTATCACCGTCCAGTTTGGTGAGGACAACTCCGTCAAAATTCAGACGATCGTTGAATTCCTTAGCGGTGTTCACGGCATCCTGACCTGTCATGGAATCTACCACAAACAGGATTTCCTGAGGGTTGATGGCTTTTTTGATGGCAGCAATCTCGTTCATCATCACTTCATCTACAGCCAAACGACCGGCTGTATCGATAATAACCAGGTCGTGACCGTTTTTCCTTGCAAAGGATATGGCATTTTCTGCGATGGAAACAGGATTCTTATTTTCAATTTCACTGTAAACAGGCACATCAATCTGTGCTCCCAAGATGGTTAATTGTTCAATAGCTGCAGGACGATAAACGTCACAAGCCACCAAAAGAGGATTTTTTCCACGTTTGGTTTTAAGCATATTGGCCAGTTTTCCGGAAAAAGTGGTTTTACCTGAACCCTGAAGACCGGACATCAAAATAATGGAAGGAGTTCCTTTCAGGTTCACGTCAACCTGATCGCCACCCATCAGCTTGGTCAGCTCATCGTGTACGATTTTGACAATCATTTCCTTGGGCTTGATGGATTTAAGTACATCCTGGCCCATGGCTTTTTCCTTAACTTCTTCGGTAAATTGCTTGGCTATCTTATAGTTGACATCGGCATCAAGAAGGGCACGACGAATATCTTTAAGAGTTTCGGCAACGTTTATTTCTGTAATTTTACCCTGACCTTTCAGGAGTTGAAAAGATCTTTCTAACCGGTCACTTAAATTTTCAAACATATCTTTTGGTTGGAATTAATATTCTTTTTTTGGAAGGTCAAAAGTACATAAAAGGACTCTGATTTGCAAGTATCTGTGGACTTTGTACGAGAGGTTCTACCGCTTATTTCAGAAATAAAAATCGGCATAAACTGGCAGGTGATCGCTGAAACCTCCCTGATAAGCCATACCATGATAGGTGCGGAAGGGTTTTCGTCCCAACCAACGCTGATCCTCAATCTGCAAAAAATCGGCATCAAAAATATGTCCACCTTTTGTGTGAATCAAGGCGTTGCCTGACACGAGCATCTGATCTAGAATGCCCCAGTCGGCTTGATGTTTATTGGTACCTGCTTCCGGATTTCCATCCATTGGGAGCATGAGGTTGTACAAAGATCCAGGTTCAGGTGACGAAGCAGGATGGGTAGCCTTTAAATCGAGTGAAATGGAACGATCTGTGGGATAATCATTAAAATCACCCATGATTAAAATATTCGGACATTTATCTTTCAGATAAATAGAATCCACTTTTTGGCGGATCCTGACAGCGACTTGCCTTCGATACGTTTCTGACTCCAGAACACCTCCCAATCTGGACGGGAAATGACACACAAAAAAATGCATCGAATCTCCTGAATAAGTATTCCCAAAAACATACAAAACGTCTCGTGTCTTTTTCGTTGAATCGTCTTCAAAAGTGATTTTTAATGCCTTAAAATTGGTCACCTTAAACAGATACCGATTATAAAGCAGGCATACATCCACACCCCTGGTATCGGAGGATTCCACATGTACGTAGGAATATTTTGCGTTCTTTAAAGGTGATCCGCGCAGGAGACTTTGAATGCAATTCTCATTTTCCACTTCGGCAAGACCAACGATTGCAGGAAACGTATACTCTCCCACTGCCGCCACCACTTTGGCTATTTGCCCGGCTTTTTTCCAGAAACGGGTGGGTGTCCAACCCCTGATTCCACCGGGTAAAAATTCATAATCATTTTTAAGGGTGTCGTGGTTGCAGTCAAAAAAGTTTTCGACGTTGTAAAACATCACTCGGAAGCCATCTCGGGCAAAACTGTGTATTGAAAAACCAGTCAAGAATAAAAGAAAGATTATGTTCTTCATAAATATCTGTGTTTAATTAAAACAAAGATATTTATTACATGAATATAATGCTATTTTAATGTTATTTATTTTTGGCCGGTTGTCCATTCATAGGCTCCAATATCGGGTTTTCCATCTCCCAAACGGTCTATACCATTCATATCGTACGGATATTGTTTGGAATAGACTGAATCTGCTGCAAAACGGGCTTCTGAGACAGAATCGAGGCGAAAATCAAATTTCTCCGTATCGTAATCAATTTTCAGGAATTTAGGCTCTTTGGGGTAAACGCATCCTGCAGCCATACTGGAAGGCCATTCCAAAGAACGGAGCATGCAATTTTTAAACTGTATGTTCCAGGTTGATTGACTGCTCATCAACGTATCCACTTCAGAAAAATTGGAACCAAACACGATGCAATTGAAAAACACTGCATGCAAAGGATAGTTAATTTTCTCAAAGTTATTGCAAAGAAACAGTGTTGAACCGCTCCTGGATTCAACCATGTCCTGATAATTTGCTAATGTACAATGGGTAAAATCATACCAGCCACCAAACAGACTCACCGTATTTGAACCACTGTTGGTCAGTTGGCTATTGGCTATGGACATTTTATTGTTGCAACTCCAAATGCAGTTTTCAGTCATGTTGTGAATAATGGAATTGGTCATTTTCAGCTTGACTAATTCGGACGAAGAAGAATCGGCTATAATGCCTGAATTTGCACCACGGATGTGAACATAGTTTAATACATTTTCAAAACTAGATTCAGAGAGCCGGACAGATTCCCATTGGCCTGGATAGATGTCGTACAGAAAACCTGGCAGTATTTCATCCAGCCTGTCCCCTCTGAGGGTAATTGGTGCTAAAGCGGAACCAGTTGCTAATATCTTTCCATGAACTACCAATTTGGCTTTGTTGTGAAAATACAAGGTCGTCCCTTCCCGAATGGTAAGAGTTGTATTTTTAGCAACGACTAGACTGTCGTAAATATGGTAGGGAAAATCAGCAGTCAGGGTCGTATCCGATTGGATGGTTTTGCCATGCCAGGTCACAGCATCCAGACTGTAAGCTTCCAACACAATTTGCTTCTGAATTCCTTCGGACTGAAAAATAAGGGCATCACTGATGGCAAAAGGTTGCCCTGAGCCTTGCTCTAAAGGAGTTAACGCAACAAACAAAAACAGACTGTCCTTAGCCGGAATTTCCACATCACTGAAAGATTTGGCAGAAACGCCATCGATGTTGATTCGAAATCCATTCGTCCCGCCATCTTTCAAGGTAATGCCTGAAATCTTGATCTTTTTAGACCCGTTATTGCGTATAATTAACCAGGCAGTCGGTGTACTCAATTTTGAAAAAACAGTATCAAACGAAAGGGTATCCGTAGAAAAGCTCAGGCTCCCTATGGGGTCTGTCCCAAACTCTTCATCGGGGGAACAACCTGATAAAAAGATGGAAAAACTTAAAAATACCAGTAGAAAAAAGGGAATAAGTGTCTTCATCCTGTTAAAATCGTTTCAGGCTTTCTACCAACAAAGTCCAGAAATTGGCTACAGCCGGAATGTGCAGCCTTTCGTCCGGAGAGTGAACGCCACGCATAGTCGGACCAAAGGAGACCATATCCAAACCTGGACATTTCTGAAGAAACAAGCCACATTCCAGTCCGGCATGTATCGCTTTGATTTTGGGCTCTGAACCGAATAAATCTTTGTAGGCCCCGGCTACTTCTTTCACTAAAACTGAATCCGGATTCGGATTCCATCCCGGATAACCTTCACCGTGTGTGGCTGGCATTCCAGCCAGGGAAAATAAAGCCTCCAGTCGTTCACTGAGTGCATGTTTGGAAGTTTCCACCGAACTTCTCTGCGAAGTGGTGATGATCCATTCTTTTTCTCCGCCTTGTTTAACAGAAGCCAGATTGAGCGATGTTTCCACCAAGCCGGGGAGCTTATCAGACATAGCAATAACACCATTCAAACAAGCAAACATCACAGAAATAAAACGGTTGCTGTCTGTCTTTGACAAAACATCTACCGGGGCAGTGGTCGATTCCATTTCCAGTTTAAGACCAGGCTCGATTTGTCCGAATTCATCCTCCAGGTCAGCCAAATAGCAATTCAGGTTAACGCGAATCAGTTCTTTATGAGTCCAGGGTACACCAACGATGCAGGATGCTTCTCGGGGAATGGCATTGGAAAGGTTTCCACCTTTAAAATCAATTAAACGGACATCGGTTTCTGCATTTTCATGCCAGAGAAAGCGAGCCAGCAAATGATTGGCATTGCCCCTTCCCTTTTCAATATCATCACCGGAATGACCGCCAGTCAATCCTTTGAGAGAAATTTTAACGTAGAAAAAATCAGCTGGTGCGGGTTCTGTCTGATAGTTATAGGCAAATTTGGAATTCATTCCACCGGCACAACCGATAAAAAGTTCCCCCTCATCTTCTGAATCCAGATTGATGAGACGAGTGGCTTTAAAAAAACCGGGTTCCATTCCAAATGCGCCATCCAAACCTGTTTCTTCATCCACTGTAAACAGACATTCAACCGGGCCGTGCGCCAAATTTTCAGAGGCCAGCACTGCCAGTTGAGCAGCAATGCCTATACCGTTGTCTGCTCCCAACGTAGTACCTCTGGCTTTTAGCCATTCTCCATCAATATAGGTTTCAATGGGATCTTTTTCAAAATCATGGACAACATCCGCATTTTTTTCGGCGACCATATCCATATGCGACTGCAGGACAACAGTTGGTTTATTTTCATACCCCTTGGTGGCTGGTTTTGAAATCAAAACATTACCGATTGCATCTTGTTTAGACTCCAGACCTTTTTCAGCTGCAAAAGCCAATAACCAATTTTGTAGAGCTTTTGTTTTTCCGGAAGGCCTGGGAATTTTACAAATTTCTAAAAAAAAGTTCCACACCAAAACAGGCTCAAATGACATAATATTTTGATTCATACTGATTTTTTTTTAATAATTAATATAAAACTCTAAAGAATCTGCAATCGTATAATTTTGCTATTAAAAATGGTTAAAATGGCAAAAACTAAGCCGTATTGTCAGACAAAAATAGTGAAAAGATAGCAAGGGATATAGAGAAAACAGTATATTTGCAATTGAAACTTCAGGAAACAGCGTAAGTCAAAGATATTCATTGCGCAAAGACCCAGGAAAAAAACTATTTAAAAAATTAAACCTACTCCGGACTCAGGACGGAATAATAAAAAAGAAATGAAACATACAAACACCATCGTTAACATTGTCCTGACTATCAGTATTATCGTTTTGTATATTCTACATTTTTGTGGGCAAGGAAGTTGCAAAACAACAAGCAATACTTCGCCTTCCAAAGGTTCATCCAAAATGGTACAAATGCCTGTAGCATACATCAACATAGATTCATTATTACTTAATTACACGTATTCAAAGGATTTAAATGAAGTTTTGATTCGCAAACGTGAAAATGCTCAGGCTACCCTGACCCAAAAAGCACGTCAGCTTGATCTTGAAATGCAGGAATTTCAACGCAAACATGAAAACAATGCATTCTTGTCAGAACAGAGTTTTAAGAGTCAGCAACAGGCTTTGGTAAAAAAACAACAAGACTTACAGGCACTGGAAGAAAACCTGACTCAGGAATTGATGAAGGAACAACAAAAGATGAACGAACAACTGAGAGATTCCATTTACAAGTTCCTGCAAACGTACAACAAGGATAAAAAATACCAGTTAATCATCAGCAACACGATGAACGACAATATCATGGTAGCAGATCCCTCATATAACATCACCAACGAGATTGTTGAGATTCTGAACAAGAAATATAAGAAAAGCAAGGATTAAAGAATTCCGGATAAATAGTGAAAGGCAGAAGCATAGTTTCTGCCTTTTTTTCATATATTTGATCATTAATACGCAGTTCTACGCCATATTGTCACATCCTTTATTCTGGCACGACTCTTGAGTTTGCCTACCTATAAATAAAACCAAATGGACATTCAAATAAAAAAAAGACTTTCTAATGACGCTGAGGAATTTGATTCAGAATTTATTCCGATGATTTCCGAAAACGACGAAGATCAATTATTAAAACAGACTGACCTGCCAGAATCCTTACCCATATTGCCTTTGCGTAACATGGTTTTGTTTCCCGGTGTAGTGATGCCTGTCACTATAGGACGAAGTAAATCGTTGAAACTTGTGCGCGAAACCTATCAAAAAGAAGCACTTTTAGGCGTTTTCACCCAAATAGACTCCAATGTAGACGATCCCGGTGCCATTGATTTACACACCATCGGTCTGGTTGCCCGTATTGTACGGATATTGGAAATGCCGGACAACACCACAACTGTTATTATACAAGGTATGAAACGTTGTGAACTGGATGAACTGGTTTCTACTGAACCCTTTTTACAAGGTCGTGTAAAAATTCTGGAAGAAGCCCCATACATCAAAGATGACCGTGAATTTGAAGCATTGATACAGGCCATCAAGGAACTCTCCATCAAGATCATCAAAAATTCCGGCAACATGCCTCATGAGGCTACCTTTGCCATACGCAATATTGAGCAACCCTTTGCTTTGGTCAACTTCATTTGTTCAAACTTTGCCTTAAAATTACTAGACAAGTTGAATCTGTTGAAGATGGACGATTTCAAGGACCGTTGTTATAAATTGCTGGAAATAATGACACGTGAGTCTCAATTGCTGGAGCTTAAAGTCTCCATCCAGTCGAAGGCCAGCGAAAACATCAACCAACAACAACGTGAATATTTCCTGCAACAGCAAATAAAAACCATTCAGGACGAATTGGGTGGAAGTACTCAGGAGCAGGATATTATTGAGATGCGCAACAAGGGGCTCAAGAAAAAATGGGCCAAAGAAGTGGGAGAAACCTTTGAAAAAGAATTGGCCAAACTGGAACGCACCAGTCCTCATTCTCCGGATTATTCAACCCAGCTCAATTACCTGAACTATTTACTGGACTTACCCTGGAACGAATATTCCAAGGATAATTTCAATTTGAAACGCGCAGCCAAAGTGCTGGATCGCGATCATTACGGATTGGATAAAGTGAAGGAACGTATTCTGGAACATTTAGCCGTACTCAAATTGAAAGGTGATATGAAGTCTCCCATTATTTGTCTATATGGCCCTCCCGGAGTTGGTAAAACATCTTTGGGAAAATCGGTGGCTGAAGCTTTGGGACGCAAATATGTCCGTGTATCCCTGGGAGGTTTGCACGATGAAGCAGAAATCAGAGGACACCGTCGTACCTATATTGGTGCCATGCCTGGTCGCATCATCCAAAACCTGATTAAGGCCGGTACATCCAATCCAGTCTTTATTCTGGACGAGATCGATAAAATCGGAAACGATTTTCGAGGCGATCCTTCTTCCGCTTTGTTGGAAGTACTCGATCCTGAACAAAACAATGCATTTCACGATAACTTTATAGATATTGATTTTGATTTGTCTAAAGTGTTATTCATCGCAACTTGCAACAATTTAAGCACCGTTTCTGCACCCTTGCGGGACCGAATGGAAATCATAGATATCTCCGGTTATTTAGCCGAAGAAAAGGTGGAAATTGCTCACAAGCATTTAATTCCCAAGGAGCTAAGCAACCACGGTATACCTGCAGGTAAGCTGCAAATCAACAAACCGGCCATCAAACAAATCATTGAATCGTATACCAGAGAATCAGGCGTGCGTGAACTGAATAAAAAGATTGCCAAGATTATGCGTAAAGTAGCCAGTAAAGTGGCTTCTGACGAAACATTCACCGAAACCATCACTCCAGATAAGATAAAAGATTACCTGGGCATGGTAGAATTCAGCCGGGACACGTATCAGGGCAATGAATATGCAGGTGTTGTGACCGGTCTGGCCTGGACCTCTGTGGGTGGTGAAATTTTATTCATTGAGTCCAGCCTGAGCAAAGGCAAAGCCGGGAAACTGACGTTGACCGGAAATCTGGGGGAAGTCATGAAGGAATCGGCCGTTATTGCGCTGGAATACATCAAGTCGCATGCAGCAAAACTGAATATTGATGAAGCCGTTTTTGAAAACTGGAACGTTCATATTCACGTACCAGAGGGAGCCATACCAAAGGATGGTCCTTCTGCCGGTGTAACAATGGTGACTTCGTTGGTTTCCTCGTTCACTCAGCGTAAAGTTCGTGAAAACCTGGCCATGACAGGAGAAATTACCCTGCGTGGTCGTGTCATGCCTGTAGGTGGTATCAAGGAAAAGATTCTGGCGGCCAAACGTGCAGGTATCAAGGAAATTATTCTTTGCAACGAAAACCGCAAGGACATTGAAGATATCAAGGATATCTACATCAAAGGTCTAACGTTTCATTTTGTAAAAGACATCCGTGAAGTGCTCAGCATTGCTCTTTTGGATGAATTGGTCGATAACCCCATCGATTTAAAAGTGGTCGAAAAGGAAAAAGAAAAATAAAAACTCATTTTTTTTGAATCAGAAAGGGTGTCGTTCTTGGTAGAATGACACCCTTTTTGGTTTTATATCAGATGGATTTATTCAGCTTCATTCATCATTTTTAATTTGCTAAATCCCCAGAAAATCAAGGATAATACAACGCCAACAATAGCAGCAAAAGCCATACCTTTCAATTGAACCGAACCAATGCTAATGCTGGCACCACTTACTCCGACTACAAACGTAACGGCACCAAGCACCATATTTCTATTTTTACTGAAATCAACTTTCTGTTCAACAAAAATACGCAAACCCTGTACAGCTATCACACCATAAAGTAGCATTGTGATTCCACCCATTACAGGTGAAGGAATCGTAGAAATGGCAGCGGCAACTTTACCCAGACAGGAGAACATGATAGCAAGAATGGCAGCACCACGGATAATCCATACGGAATAAACGCGGGTAATGGCCATTACACCGATGTTTTCACCATACGTGGTATTTGGAGGAGAACCGACCAAACCAGAAACAACATTGCTTAAACCATCACCCAGCAATGAACGGTGCAAGCCTGGATCTTTCATCAGATCAACGCCGGTCACTTTACTGGTTACGATAAGGTGACTAATGTGTTCAGCCAAAACAACAATACAAGCCGGAGCAATAATCAACAGGGCATTGATGTCATAAACCGGAGCTGAAAACTGAGGCAATGCAAACCAGGGTGCATTGCTGATGGAAGCTGTGTCTACCATACCCATGCAAAGCGCTAAAACATAACCGGCAACAACTGCAATCAGAATTGGTATAACCTGCATAAATTTACGGAACATTACAGAACCGAAAATTCCTACAAACAGTGTAAACATGGAAACGATGAGTACATTGTTGTCAACAGCAAAAGGTTGAACCACTTGTCCTACCGAAGTTGGCCAGGGTGCAAGTCCAGATTGCTGAGCAGCAACGGGAGCAAGTTCCAGACCAATGATGGCAACTACAGCACCCATTACAGCAGGTGGCATAACCACATCAATCCATTTGATTCCCCATTTTTTTACAACATAAGAAATCAGGATAAAAAATAGTCCGAAAAAGATAAATCCAGACTGAGCGTGACTGAAACCACCGTATTTGGTAGAAATCAAAATGACTGGAGCTATAAAAGCAAAACTGGAACCCAAATAGGCAGGAATACCTCCTTTGGTTACCCAGGAATAGAGTAGTGTGCCTATACCATTCATTAACAATGCAATAGCCGGATTGACACCCAACAGAATCGGAACCAAAATTGTGGCCCCAAACATCGCTGTAAGGTGTTGTAAACTGAGTGGCAAACTCTCTAGAATTGGCAGTTTTTCATGGATGCCGATTGTACGTCTCGTCATTGACAAATCTCCTTTAAATTTTAAAATGGTTAGTACTAATTTATTTATATCAGATTGTAAGGTTCCTTCTGTCTCTGCCTATAGAAGCAGTTATATACATCAAAACCGTTCTTATACCTCACAAGTATGTTGTATAAATACGGTTTTAATCCGAGATTATCGGACGCAAATATATATTTTTTATTCAATAAATCAGAGTTTTAACAACTACTTGTATTTTATTATTTCGGGGCCTTGGAATACAGCCAAAATCCGATCAATGCATAGATAATGTTGGGAGCCCAAACAGCCATCATAGGTGTCAAAACTCCACCCTGGGCAAAACTTCCTGAAATCGTATCGAGCAAGATATAGGTAAAACTGATACCTAAACCTAAGCCCAAATGGAGCCCCATTCCCCCTCTTACTTTACGTGAAGCCAGGGACACACCAATCAGTGTAAGAATAAACGCCGAAAATGGAAAGGAGTATCGACGTTCGTATTCAACGTTGTATTCCTTAATATTTGCCACACCCCGCTTTTCCTGCCTGTCCAGGTATCTCTTTAATTCAGGGGTCGTCAATTGTTCGCTCCACCCCTTAATGATGAAAAATTCAGTCGGATCCATCGCTATAACGGTATCCATAGAAGCACCCTGAGTTACAGTCTCATAAAACCCATCGAATTTCCGGATGAGATAATCATTCAACGTCCAGTGAAAAACAGAATCCTGTGTAATGGTTTTGGCAGTTAGTCTGGACACCAATTTCTGATCTTTGTATTTTTCCAGAAAGAAATTATGTCCGGTATTATTATCAGCGTCAAAACGTTCAATGTACATGATGACGTTTGGTTCTATCTCCATTTGAACGTTTCTGACATAATCGGTCGATATTTTTTTAATATATTTATCTTCAAACGCAAGCCGGGTCTTATTTGCTATGGGCACCCAATAGGAATTCAATCCAAAGGTGAGTAAAGCCAGAAATGCAGCCGAGATCATATAGGGTCTGATTAACCTTTTGAAACTGACTCCACTTGCCAGAATCGCTATGATTTCTGTATCCGTGGCCATTTTTGAAGTAAAGTAGATGACCGAAATAAATATAAACAATGGGCTGAACTTCACCGCAAAATAGGGTATAAAATTCAGGTAATAATCAAAGAAAATGGCTTTGTTGGGAGCATCATACTGAACAAATTTATCCAGCTTTTCATTGAAGTCAAATACCACAACAATGGACATGATCAATAACATGCAAAAAAAGAAGGTCCCGAGAAACTTCTTGATGATGTAAACATCTAGTCGTTTGAACGGTTTTTTCAGCCTTAACTGAAAAATGGAATTTTTTAAATTCCCGATCTTATTTCCTATGGTTTTAAATAGTTTCACTCGATTCGTTTATTTGAACGTATTTTAAATTTACAATCGGAAACTTACTTGTTGCACCATTTTGGGTTTCCAGGTGGAAAAATCACCTGCCAAAATATGACGGCGAGCCTCTCCTGTCAGCCAAAGATAAAAAGCCAGATTGTGAATGGAAGCAATTTGCAAACCCAGCAATTCATTGGCTTTAAACAAATGATACAGATATGCTTTTGAATACAAACGATCAATAGGAGCTGCACCATCCGGATCGATCGGAGAAAAGTCATCCTTCCACCTCAGGTTGCGCATATTCATAATGCCGTTTTGTGTGAAAAGCATTCCATTACGACCATTTCGGGTTGGCATCACGCAATCAAACATATCAACTCCGCGTTCAATACCTTCCAATAAATTGGCAGGTGTTCCAACGCCCATTAGGTATCGAGGTTTGTCTTTGGGCAATATTTCATTGACCACCTCGATCATTTCATACATCTTTTCGGTAGGTTCACCAACGGCTAAACCACCAATGGCATTACCTTCCCTGTTTTTGGAGGCAATAAATTCGGCGGAACGTTTGCGTAAATCGGGATATACACAACCTTGTACGATGGGAAATAAAGTCTGAGAATAGCTATATTTGGGAGTGGTAGCATCAAAACGGCTGATGCAACGATCCAACCAGCGATGAGTCATTTCCATCGACTTTCTGGCGTAATCCACTTCAGCGGTGCCTGGTGTACATTCATCGAAAGCCATAATTATATCAGCCCCGATGGCTCGCTGGGTATCCATCACGTTTTCAGGTGTAAACAAATGTTTCGAACCGTCAATATGGGATTGAAAAGTCACCCCCTCCTCTTTCATTTTTCGGCGATGGGCTAATGAAAAAACCTGAAAACCACCGCTATCTGTCAGAATTGGATGATTCCAGGACATGAAGGAATGAAGACCACCGGCTCTTTCGAGAATATCAAGACCGGGTCTGAGATACAGATGATACGTATTGCCCAAAATGATTTGAGCCTTTATTTGATCCACCAATTCTGTCTGATGAACAGCCTTGACTGAACCGATGGTACCTACCGGCATGAATATCGGTGTCTCTATCTGCCCATGATCTGTGGTGATCAGGCCTGCCCTTGCATTACTTTTCGGATCTTCGGCTAAAAGCTCAAATGTCATGTAGTTGAATTTTGCTTGCAAAGATAATTTATAAAAGCCAAAAAACGCTACCTTTGCAGCCGCTAAATACAAATTCTACATCCTTTTAAAGCCTTTTTGCCTGTCAGGAAGTTTTAGATTAGATATGGAAAACTATTGATTTTTATACACTTGAATTTGATTAATTTATTTGCATGAATCTATCTGACATTATCCTGATTGCCTTTGGTTTAGCCATGGATTGTTTTGCGGTATCCATCGCTTGTGGAATGATTATGAAACATTTGACCTTTTGGCCAAGTTTTCGTATTGCTTTTCTATTTGGGTTTTTTCAGGCCATCATGCCCTTGATTGGATGGCTGGTGGGTAGCCGGTTTAGTTTTTATATCAAGAATTATGACCATTGGATTGCTTTTATCATCCTGGTATTTTTGGGTGGCAGAATGATTCACGAGCAATTCAAAAAAAGAGAACCTGAAAAGAAACGTTTTAATCCTTACAAAATCCACGTTATACTGACGATGGCTGTTGCTACGAGTATTGACGCTTTAGCAGTAGGTTTTTCATTCGCCTTCCTTCAAATTAATCTCTGGCTTTCTATTTTTATCATTGGCATTGTTTCATTCTTCGTTACCATTGCCGGCCTCATCTTTGGCAGTCGCTACTGTTGTCGGTTCAATATCCCGGCAGAATTACTCGGAGGCCTTGTATTAATAGGCATTGGCACTAAAATATTGATACAGCATTTATTTTATTAATCATTTTCTTTTAATATCCTTTTTTTTTATCTTTGGACATCAAAGTCCAGTTCTCACCTCTTTCTGCTACTAAAGGTATGGACGTCCCATTTGAATTTATTCATCATTATAATAGATAAGAATTATGGAAAAAAGTATTAAAGGAACAGAGACTGAAAAAAATCTGCTTAAAACATTTGCAGGTGAATCTCAGGCACGTATGCGTTACACGTATTTTGCCAGTGTGGCTAAAAAAGAAGGTTACGAACAAATAGCCGCAATTTTTGAAGAAACAGCCAATCAGGAAAAAGAGCATGCCAAACGCATGTTTAAATATCTGGAAGGTGGTATGGTGGAAATTACGGCCTGCTATCCTGCAGGGGTGATTGGTACAACTTTTGAAAATCTGGCTGCCGCTGCTGCAGGTGAACATGAAGAATGGTCTAAGGATTATCCAGGATTTGCTGAAATCGCCGAAGCAGAAGGCTTTAAGGAAATAGCCGTAATGTATCGTATGATTTCAAGAGCAGAAAAAGGCCACGAAGCTCGCTACCGCAAATTCATCGAAAATATTGAAAAGGGGGAAGTCTACGACCGCATTGGTCCGACAAAATGGCAATGCCGCAACTGTGGATACGTCCACGAAGGTAAATCAGCGCCAAAAAATTGCCCGGCCTGCAACCACCCACAATCTTATTTTGAAATCGAAAAAGAGAATTATTAAAAGTCTTTTTATTGTTTTTACGAAGGGCTGCCTCATAAGGGCGGTCCTTTTGCTTTTTTTATGAATATAGTGGGCATTTAAACTAAACAAATGAGTTAAATTTTTGTTATAGACTTTAGTATAACCATCATTATAAGGGGTTATTAACAGATATGAATTTTGAAAAAATATTGATTTATCTGACTTAAATCTGTGAATGATGTAACTAATTGCCAAAGTTGTGTAAAAGAACCGATAACAAAATCAAGCACCTTTGTCAGGTTATTATTTATTCACTTAAAAACAGACAAGATGAATACTACTGAATTAAAAGGAAACTGGAACGAACAAAAAGGTAAGCTAAAAGAAAAATTTGCAACCTTGACTGACAACGACTTGATGTTTGCTGAAGGCAAAAAAGATGAAATGCTTGGCAGACTTCAAATAAAACTTGGCAAAAGTAAAGAAGAATTACATAAAATAATTGCTTCACTTTAGTCACTATTTATTGAAAGCGTGCTGTTTATCCTATTTTTAGATAAACAGCACTATTTAATCCGATGTTACTAATTCTAAAAATTAAACAACAATGAAAAAAACAATTTTCACAATAGCTATCCTTGGAACCATGACATTAACACTGTTTACAGGATGTTCATCGTCGACCAAAAAAGTGGAAGACGCCAAAGAAAACGTAAAGGATGCCAAGGAAGATATGATTGACGCCTCAGAAAATGTTATTGAAGCCAAACAAGAACTTACTCAGGCATTGAGAGATTCAATAAAAGAATTCAGAAATAAATCTGAGGAACAATTCCTGGCCAATGAAAAAAGTCTGGCTTTATTCAATGCAAAAATTGCTAAGATAAACAAGGAAAACAGAGCCAACTACGAAAAAGAATACGCAAAGTTGGTCAAGGAAAATCAAAAAATGAAAGAAAAGCTAGAAAATTACAACGAAGAGAAAGATGGTAACTGGGAAGAATTTAAAACCGAATTCAACAGAGATATGAAAAATCTGGGTGATGCTTTTAAAAACCTGACCGTAAAAAATGTCAAATAATTAGAACATTCATTTTCAATAAAAATAAATACTATGCGAAAATTATTTTTAATGATTTTTTCTATTACCTTAATTGCGATAAATAGTATGGCACAAGGTGATCGTAGCAAATTAGCATTCGGTATGAAAATAGGTTTGAACATGTCCAATGTCTATGATTCTAAAGGTGAAGACTTCAATGCTGATTCCAAAATTGGATTTGCAGGGGGTGTATTTTTAGCTGTACCAATTGGAGACTATTTTGGTATTCAACCTGAATTGCTCTATTCTCAAAAAGGATATAAAACATCAGGCAGTGTACTCGGCTATGATTACAGCCTTACCCGCACTTCTGATTTTATTGATGTCCCCATTTTATTTGCTTTGAAACCCAGTCCATTTGTGACAGTGCTATTAGGACCTCAGTATTCTTACCTTGTTAAACAAAAGGATGTTTTTGATAATCCAATTTCAAACGTAATTGTAGAGCAAGAATTTAATACTAATAATCTTCGCAAAAACATTCTGGGATTTATTGGAGGCGTTGATGTTAATATCAGTGATTTTGTCATTGGAGCAAGAGTGTCCTGGGACCTGACCGATAATAACGGAGATGGTACTTCAACGATACCACGCTATAAAAATGTTTTAGGTCAACTCACTCTAGGATATAGGTTTAATTAATTCACATTTTAAAAAAAAAGATTATGAGTACAGGTAAAGTATTATTGGGCGTTGTAGCCGGATTGACTACTGGCGCATTATTAGGTGTTTTGTTTGCTCCTGCAAAGGGCTCAGCTACCAGACGTAAAATCCGTCGTGACAGTGAAGACATAACGAATGATTTGAAAGAAAAATTTGAGGATATTGTTGAAAGCATTTCCACCAAATTTGATAAAGTCAAAAAAGACGTGACTGATTATGCTGAAAAAGCCCTGAGCAAGGAAGAAGAAGCAGAAAAAGAAGTTAAAACTGCCAAACATTAATTAAAACAATATATGGATGCTGCCTCTACATGAGACAGCATCCGTATATTATTTAATGAAACTCTAAAACAGCTAAAAACGTACATTTATTTTCATCAAATACAAGAATATGGAAGACAATATACAACAATTTGAGTCCCTGTGGAAAAGAGCTATAGAATATGCAAAAATAAACGTCGAGTTAATCAAACTCAAATTATTTGACAGAACGGTAGATGTAATTTCTTCCTTGATACCTCCTGCTGTTGTTTTTGTTTTAGTGTCGTCTTTCCTTTTTTTCCTGAGTTTAGGTTTAGCGATCTGGTTGGGCGAAATCTTAGGTAATGCCTATTTTGGATTCCTAGTAGTCGCTGCTTTTTACGGTATTATGGCTCTGTTGGTTCATTTCTTTATGCATAAACGAATCAAAAGAATTGTTTCCGATTATATTATTAAACAAGTGCTTAAATAGAAGGATATGCAACAAATTACTTCCACCCTTGGTCTTAAAGAGGCAATTCGTCAATTAGAAGAGAAAATTGATTTTGAAGGTGTACAATTAAAAATGGATTTTGAATCTGCCTTCAAAAGCCTGAATCCTTTTAACATGCTAAAAGGCACTTTCGAAAAGGCAGCATCAGCTCCTCTCATGCTCGAAAATATACTTGGTACGGTGATGGGTTTGGCTACCGGTTTTCTAACCAAAAAAATAGTTGTAGGAAAATCAGGGAATAAACTAAGGATTCTACTCGGATCGATTGTCCAATACGGTGTCTTAAACTACATCTCTCAACGATCGGATACATTAAAATCGATTGGCCTGTATCTGGTAGAGTCTTTTCTAAGAAAAAAAGAGAAAAAAAACAATTAAGTTGTAATCAATATGGAATTTAAAATGCCATTCTACGCAAAGATAACCATTTGTATGGTTGGTGTTTTTGCCTTGTTTACCATTTTATACATCACTCAGTCTATCGTTGTTCCCCTCGTCTTTTCCATTGTCATTGCCATTGTGCTTAGTCCAATAGTCGATTTTCTGGTACGGATTAAGATTAATAGAAATGTAGCCATTGTAATGGCCATTTTACTGGCAGCCATCATTATTGCAGGATTGGGTACGCTGATCGTTTCACAGGTCAGTCAGTTAAGCGAAACATGGCCGACACTGGTAGATCGTTTTACAGAAATACTCAACAAATCCATTACCTCCTTTTCCGGATATGTGAATTTAAATCCGGAACGTGTACATGACTGGATAGAGAAGACCAAAAATGAACTGATTAATTCAAGCGGTGCTTTTTTGGGACAAACCATTGTCTCTGTAGGGAGCAGTCTTGCTGCCTTTTTTTTGATACCGGTTTATGTCTTTTTACTCATTTTTTACCAAAACATTATCCTGGAATTTATTCGTAGAGTTTCAGGTAAAAACAACCAAACTCAGGTTGGTGAAGTCGTTTCTCAAACTAAAAAAGTGGTTCAGAGTTATTTAATCGGGCTGTTGATAGAGATGGCTATTGTTGGATTACTTGACATTAGCGCACTTTTGTTGTTGGGAATTGAATATGCCCTCCTGATTGGGGTCATTGGAGCTTTGCTCAACTTGATTCCTTACATTGGTGGTCTGGTGGCGGTTGCTCTGCCTATGGCAATTGCACTTGCCACCAAATCGACTCCAATCTATGCACTTTATGTTTTAGCTGCTTATTACGCCATACAGTTTATAGACAACAATTACATCGTACCCAAAATTGTTGCTTCAAAAGTAAAAATAAATGCTCTATTTTCCATTATTGTAGTGCTTCTGGGTAATGCTTTGTGGGGCATTTCCGGCATGTTCCTGTCCATTCCACTTATTGCAATTGTCAAATTGATTTTCGACAATATTGAATCGATGAAACCTTGGGGATTTTTATTGGGCGACACGATGCCCACAGCAAAGAGAAAACATGTTTTCAGAAAAAAAATAGTATAATCATGACTACAGAACAGATCGTATTGGCCTTCAGACCAAAAGGCATGCCAACGTTGAGTAATTTCACTTTTGAGTCGATTGAACTGCCAGAAATTCAGTCTGGTCAGGTATTATTAAAAGGATGGTACTATTCTGTTGACCCCTATATGCGTGGCAGAATGAATGATGCAAAATCCTATTCTCCCCCCTTTCAGCTAGACAAGCCTATTGAAGGCGGTGTGGTGGCAATTGTAACCGAAAGCAAATCTGAACTTTATAAAAAAGGGGATGTTGTTTTAGGATTTCTGCCCTGGCGCCAAGACATGATCGTATCAGAAAAGGATATTCACAAAATTGACACGAGCCTTGCTCCTGCTGGCTATTATCTGGGCATTTTAGGCATGCCTGGTCTAACGGCCTATTTTGGTATCATGCACATTGGCAAACCCAAAGCAACCGATACTGTCGTTATATCGGGTGCTGCCGGAGCAGTTGGCCTGGTAGCCGGGCAAATTGCAAAAATTCAAGGCTGTCGCGTTATTGGAATCGCCGGTTCCGATGAAAAGGTAAAAGTAATCCTGGAAGAATTTGGTTTCGACGGTGGTATCAATTATAAAACTGAAAAGAATATTCAAAAAGCTGTGGCTGAACTTTGCCCCAATGGGGTTGACATTTATTTTGACAATGTGGGCGGTGAAATATCCGATGCAGTAATCAGCAATCTGAATTTTCATGCACGTGTAGCTTTATGTGGACAAATATCTTTATACAATAGTACTGAAGGGCCTGTTGGCCCTAGGATTCAACCCATGCTACTCACACGAAGCGTACTCATGCAGGGTTTTATCGTTGGCAATTATCAGGATCAATTCCCGGAAGCCATCAAGCAATTGGGGCAATGGACCAAATCGGGAAAATTGAGGTATACAGAAACCATTATTCATGGATTTGATCAGTTACCTACTGCCCTGCTTGGATTGTTTAAAGGAAAAAATACTGGAAAGATGATTGTTGAAGTATAATTCATACCTTACAAATATAAATAAAACCAAATCCATGTCATTATTAGCCGCTATATCCAAAATTGATTTCCCTTTTAAAGTAGATCAACAAGAAGTAAAACAATACGCCAAAGATTTCTTTGCATCCTCCTTTCCGCAGGTGGAAAGAATGTTAAGTGCTTTTGATAACACGGAGATTAAAACGAGAAATCTGTGTAAACCACTTGACTACTATTCTTCTCTACACACTTTTGAGGAACAAAATAAGGAGTTTATACAAATCGCACTTGACACTTCAGTCCAAGCAGTCGAAGATTGTCTGGCTTCAGCCGAAATTAAAAAGGAAGAAATCACCGATCTTATTTTTGTCTCATCTACCGGGCTTGCTACTCCGAGTTTGGACGCGCTGATCATAAATAAAATGAGGTTGAACCCCTTTATCAGTCGTATTCCAATTTTCGGGTTGGGTTGCGGTGGAGGTGTTTCCGGTTTTTCAAAAGCAAACAAACTGGCGATATCCAATCCGGATGCTGTCGTCTTGCTTGTTGCAGTGGAGCTATGTTCTCTGACTTTTCTACGAAATGATTTCAGCAAAAGTAATTTTATCGGGTCCAGCTTATTTTCAGATGGGGTATCAGCCAGCCTAATTACCGGAGACAATCATCGTGCTAAAACAAAAAATAAAATAACATTTCTGGCCACTCAAAGCAAACTCTATTACGATACGCTGGATATCATGGGCTGGGAATTTCTGGGTACTGGATTTAAAGTGGTCTTTTCTCAAAATATTCCGGCTTTCATTTCTAAAAATGTTCGTGCCGATGTCACTGCCTTTTTGGAAAAACACAACCTGACACTTTCCGATATCAAGAATTTTATTTTTCATCCTGGCGGAAAAAAAGTACTTACAGCTTATGAAGAGGCTCTTTTCATGAATGAATCTTCGCTGAAAAATACACGAGATGTGATGGTCAATTATGGCAACATGTCGAGCCCAACGGTTTTATACGTTATGGAAAAGTTCTTTACAGAGGGCTACGAAGAAGGTTTTGGATTAATGCTTTCGGTGGGACCCGGATTTTCGACAGAAATGGTCTTACTTCAAATGAAAAAATCGTAACGATGGTTTTTAGTCTGTTTATGGTCTTGCTTATTCTATTGAGAATAGGTGAATTACTACTTTCCAGGAGGAACGAAAAATGGTTGTTGCAACATGGAGCTATTGAATATGGTGCCGGGCATTATCCCTGGATGGTATCTCTTCACGCCGGCTTTATGATTTCTCTGGTTAGTGAATATGCGACACAACCTATAGCTTCATACAGCCTGGTTTTAATTGTGCTGTATTTTTTATTGATTGTATTTAAAACCTGGGTCGTTTTATCGCTTGGAAAATTCTGGAATACTAAAATATACCGTGTCAAAGATTTTCCACTGGTAAAAAAAGGGGTCTATAAATTCATTAAACATCCCAACTATACGATTGTCGTTTCAGAAATAGCAATCATTCCTCTTGCGTTTCACTTGTATTATACGGCCGTCATATTCTCCTTGCTGAATCTAATGATGTTGTATGTACGAATAAAGGTGGAAAATAAAGCGTTGAAAAACTTCTAATAAAAAAAGGTCGTTGTTAAGGTGAAAATAAAACCTTTAACAACGACCTTTAAATTTTTAGCTGCTTAAGCTATTTTATGCTTTTATTTACAAAAGAGGAGACATCAATAACATCCTGATTGTCATTGTCAAACTGCACTTCGACACTATCTCCAACTGTAGTTAAAGGAAATTCGTTGGAGATTTGAGAAGATCCGATATAGATGGAATTACTCTTTTTCAAGGTGAAATAATAAAAGGTATTTCCGTTTTTAATGTCACCATTTATCCGGGTTATGACAGAGGTGATCCTATTCTTTTCGGATTTGCTTTTTGCACTTATTTTATTGCCCGTTGTGTTAAAGACATTCTTATAGGACATCAAGGCTTCTCTCAGCGTATTTCCAACTCCAACAATGGTATAATCCTGAATGGCTACCATGGCGTACATTTTCACCAGGCCTGCATTGTCTTTCAAAGTCATCACGTAGGTGGGAATATTGTTGATGTTGTAAGGTATGGGAGCCGATGTGGAGTAGCCCTTTTCCTGAACTTTACCTTTGGCCGAATTTCTGGCTGCCCATTCAGTGGCACCACTTTGTTTGTACCAAACTGCTTTTTTGTTTCTGGTATTGACTAAAACAAAACCAACAGTCGATTCATCGGCACCCACAGAGGTTAATCCGGTGTACCAATAGGCTTGATTATCGTCGCCGTAAACCAATGAAACTGGTTCGGTAATTTTAAGCTTATTTTCATTGGAAAAATTCCAGTACCCTTTTACAAAATTTCCCCAATTATTGAGTTGAGTTTCTACAAATTCGGCTGGTTGAATCCGGTCAATCCATGCTGGTGCATCTTGTATCGAATAATCTTTAATTTCACCGGATTGTGCATTTAAAACAATAATTCCATTGGCCTCATCACCTGAAAATCCTATTGTTTTTTTGAATTTTGTGATGACCCAATATGGAATGCCTGTATCGTCTATTTCAAACGAGTAATCGGTTAAACCCTGGAAAAAATAGCCCTTAAAATACAGGTACCGTTTCAGATTATCCATAAGGAAAGCCTCCGATTGATATTTAATGTAGATATTCTTTCCATTCACCTGCTGAACAAGTTTTACATCGCGTTCATTGGTTGCATTGACCATTACATAGCCATTGGCACCCTGACTGTTGCTCAGCCATTTAAAAAAACCTGAATGCAAAAGCGGTGCCACCCAGTACAAACCATCGTTGACCTTCTGAATATTGAATGTCCCAAGTCTGACCTGGCTGCCCAAAGCAGCTTGTGACCCAAGCACCTTGTCACCCAATAATTGAGCTAAATCCTGATCGACCACGCGAATTTTATCCAGGGAAATAGGCAACATGTGGTTGGATAAGTTTTTGCCAACGTCTACCTGACCGATTAATTTTCGGTAATCCTGACTTCTAAACAAAGCCCAGGAGCTGATTGCTGGAAAGACGGTAATATATAACAGTAAGGTTGTAAGCAAAATGATGGGTACTCTGCCAATACTCTTAAAATTAAACCGGATATTCTGCTCACCAATAACGGTAAATAATTGTTCTTTGGTATTCAGGACAATCCATATACCAATCAGAACCATTAAAATGATGGGAAAATCCCTGAAACCGTAGTTGATGACAGGCTGAAAAAGAAAAAGTAGGATAACACCTGCAAGAAGTGTAATCAGGATGCTCTTTAGTTTGTTCATCGCGTAGGTTTTTTAAACATTGTATATGCAAATTTACTTTTTTAGAATAAATTGTGCAATAAGAAAATGAAGTAAAAGATCTATTTTTCATTTATAACGTTTTTTTAGGGATCGTAAAATAGAAAGTAGCACCTTCTCCTACTATGCCTTTGGCATAAATGGTACCACCGTGCTTTTCGATGATTCTTTTAACAATATCTAAGCCGATGCCGTGGCCTTCAGAATGGAATTCGTTCGTTAAGGTCTTAAACATGGCGAAAAGAAAGGCGTAATCTTTCATTTCAAAGCCAATGCCATTATCTTGAATGAAAAATTCAAAAAAATCCTCTTTTTCCTGATAATCGATTTTAATAAATAATGCTCTTTCTTTGACTGCAAATTTAATTGAATTTAACAGTAGATTGGTTAGAAGTAACTACGCAGTACTTTTTGTTTTCCTTTTCAACACGGATTACCCGTTATGGCGTAGCCAACTAATTTAGAATACTCACATTTTACATTAAATACTTAATATTCAATGAAATAAATATAAAATACACTTGCTTATATCGATGAGTTTTCTTATATTTGTGCCTGTGAATAAGCAAGTTAACGACATAGACAAGGTCCTTTCCGAGTTGGTTGAAGAAATGAAATCGGTAAAGCAAACGGTATCGCATAGAACAGGCCGGAGTTGTCGGAGCTGATGAAACCGGTGAGTTCATCAATAAAGAGCTTCATTGGGCTTGGACTTTTCAGACACCAACAATGACCTATGTGTTTCAGGATAAGTCGCGAGGAAAGAGAGCCGTAAACAAGCATTTTCCAAACGACCTTCCTAATTCAGTGGTAATAACAGATCGTCACAGCACGTACTTCACGATGGATGTTAAGGGTCATCCAGTTTGCATTCCGCATTTATTGAGAAACATACAGTATCTTGACGAGTTGAACAAGAACCAAAAATGGACAGGGCGATTAATGGAACTGCTGCGAGGTGCCATTCATCTGAGGAAGACCTTGGAATGGAAAGACATCACTGATTATGTCGTCAAAAGCTTTTATGACAGACTTGACAGATTGCTTTCCAGAAACCTCAATAATCTTCACAAATACTTAAATTCATAAAGAAAGGGTTAGTCATATGCCATGATTACATTTTTGCATTCCTGACAAATCCGGAAGTACCGTACGATAACAACGCCAGTGAACGAGCCGTCCGCAAGATTAAGGTCAAGCAGAAGGTCAGCGGATGCTTCCGAACTTATGATGGTGCAGACATCTTTATGAAACTTCATTCCATAGCAGAAACAGCTATGAAGAATGGCAATTCCAAATTTAAAGCGCTACTCGCTGTTGCTGAACAGTAAGAAGATCTTCATGCCATTAAATAATTTAAAGGGGGGGGGGTACTGAGTAGTTAAATATGATCATTTCTAACTACATTCTTCGTAGATAAATACAAATAAATGGAGGTTAAATAACTGTTTCTTCTGTTTCTATTTTATTTGGCACAGTAAAATGAAAGATACTCCCTTCACCTTCTTTACTTTCCACCCAAATACGACCTCCATGCTTTTCAATAAATTCCTTACAAAGGAAGAGCCCTAATCCAGTACTGGGTTCACCATCAGTACCTTTCCGGTTGGTTTTTACATCGAGCCTGAATAAATGATCCATGATGCTTTGATTCATTCCAATTCCTGAGTCTTGAATAGCTATTTCAATGACTTGACCCTCAATAGCTTTTGCTAAAACACTCACTTTTCCTCCCTGTCGGGTAAATTTTACGGCGTTTGAAACCAGGTTTCGGATAATGGTTTGAAGCATGTTCGTGTCTGCAAAAACCTCAATTTCTTTTGAAATCCCATTTTCAATATCAATCTTCTTATTTTTAGCAGGTACTAAAACCATCTCAATACCCTCATTCACCAGTTGCCAGAGCCGAGATATTTTGGGGCTAAATGGGATTGCTCCTTGTTGAATTTGAGACCATTGCAACAAGTTTTCGAGCAACTGGTAAAGATTTGTTGCCGATTTTCTCATTGTGACGGCTATTTCCTGAATTTGAGCCGTGCTCAAGCTCGGCAATTCTTCGGCCAAAATCTGTGTAAAACCTAAAAAACTATTGAAGGGACTTTTTAAATCGTGGGCTATAATGGAGAAAAATAAATCTTTCTCTGCATTTAATTTTCTCAAATTTATTTCGCTCAAATTTAATAAGTCCAAAGCACTGTTTTTCTCAACTTCGAGTTTTCGTTGATGCGTCACATCTCGACCGGTTCCTACCACTCCAATGGCCTTGCCTTGGTCATCTCTGATGGGTGATTTATGGACATCCAAAAATAAAAATTTACCCTGCACATTGCCAAATTCATCAAATTGCATGGTTTTTCCTTCGTTTAGAGTAATGGTATCGGTATTTGCACAAATTTCACCAAAGGTATGCCATTCCGAATTTTCAGGATGTGCTGCGCGTTCTCTTTTGGCAAAGAAAATATCCATCTTACCAATGGGTTCATCAACGTCTGTAGCCATTAAAAGTCTGTTACACATTGTTTTATTGGTGAAGATATATTTGTTGTTGATGTCTTTTGCCCATAAAAAATCATCGGTATTATCGGCCAAAAGGCGAAATAATTTATAAAGCTCACTGTACCTTTCCTGGTTTTGCTTTAAGGTTTCCTCAGCCAGCTTACGTTCGGTGATGTTGTGACCAATGCCCAAAAGTCCGATGATTTTTCCGGATTCATCTTTCATGGGGAGTTTAGAGGTAAGCAGCCATTTTTTATTTCCCTGAGCATCGAGAATGAATTCTTCTCTATTGAGAACCGGTCTATCTTCTTGCATCACGATTTGATCATCTACATTGAAACCTTCAGCTATCTCTGCCGGATAAATATCAAAGTCTGTTTTCCCTAGAATATCTGCTTCGGAATGGACGCCGGAATACATTAATTCCATGTGGTTTGCCAACGTTTTTCGGCCTGCAATATCTTTGCAATAGATGGAATCGGGTATGTTATCAATGACGGCACGAAGTAGAATCCTTTCATTTACTAGATTTTCTTCGGCCTGTAAACGATCAATAGCCGTGGCAATTTGTCCACCTATAGAATTCAAAAATTGAACATCGTGATCGGAATACACATTCACCTTCTCGTAGTGCTGAAGGACCATTACACCTATTGTTTTGGTGGGTGTCTGCAATGGAACGCCTATCCACGAAGGGGATGGCGAACCCACCAGCTCAACTTCACCTTGTTCTTTGAGCTGCTCAAAAACTTCTGGAGTCATTAGTAAGGGCCTACCTGTTCTGAAAACATACTGGGTGACGCTTTTCCGTTTTGCTACGGGGTGCGGCTTGGGATCAAACTGATCTATAAAATAGGGAAAGGTAAATTGCTCCGTATTGGCATCGTAAAGGGAAATAAAAATATTCTCTGTATAAAGCACCTCCCCTAGTGAACAATGGATTAATTTCATTAATTCAAAAAGATGATCGGTGTTTGCGATGCTTTGGGTGATTTCAAAAAGGACCGTTCGTTCCAATTCCAATTTTTTCTGATCGGTAATATCACTTAAAATGCAGTGGGTTTGCTTGAAGTGCCCTTCTATGTCATTGGCTGTCTGAGCATCAAAAGCAATAAACCTGTATGTTCCGTTTTGGTGCACTATTTCTAATTCACAATGTAATTTACCGGTATCTTGCAAGACGGAATAATGTTCTTTGAAAAGATCCACATATTTGGGCGATATAAAAGATCCAAACCATTTACCTATCACATCCTGACGGGTGTAACCAAAGGCATCAAGCCATGTTTGATTGATCTCTAAAAAATTTCCATGGATATCGAGTGATTGATACCCAAGGGGTGCTTTATCGAACAGCATACTGAATCTTTCTTCACTTTCGAGCAATGCTTCTGCCGATTTAATTTTATTTAAATTGAAATGAGTGATGTGAAATCGCCATAAAATCCTCAAGCCCATGACAATGATTAAGAAAATGCCAAAGGCAATGGTAATGGTTAACCAAAATGCGTTTCTCAAAGGTGCATAAATTTCCTCGGCATGGATCTGTGCAATCAGATACCAGGGTGAATGGGGCACTTTCTTGATAAAGGAAACCACTTCATTGCCATTATAATCTGTACCTTCTATAAACCCCTGATATCCAAGTACTGCCCGGACAGCTGTTTGGGTGGTATCGCTTAAAGAGATTTTCACAGACAGATCTGCATTTTTTTGAAATCTTGATTCACTTAAATAGACAGCCTGGTTGTGTTCACTGCCTATAAGGATTGCTTCGGAGGTGGTACTCGGAATGGGCCATTTTTTCAATAGAGGATAAAGATAGGTTTTAGGGTCTGTTCTCAATTCTACAATACCTATCAACTGATGCCTATTCAAAATGGGTATGAGTATTCTTAAAAATACTTCTTTCGTCAATGGATTTTTATAAAAATCTTCAAATACCAATTTGCCCGATTGGAGCGAATCAAACTTGTTGGGTGTAAAATTTGACAAAGGATGATCAACAACTTCAGGAACCCTCAATCTTACAACAAGGTTTGGATCAATAAGTGTTACAGCATCGTAATTAAAACCTGTTTGAAATTCTTTAAACCAGGATTTTATTTCTCTTTTTGAGTCCATGTCGTTGGGGTTGTTCAAATATCTTTTTACATATTTGGCAAACGTTTCATTTCCAAATACGGTTTCAGCATCGTTTCTCCGTTCTAACAACCAATGTTCAAGCTCTCCAACTTTTAAATCAGCGATTAGACTGAGTTGATTCTGAACGTTGATCTTGAAATTATTTTTGAAAGTGGTATGATGCTTATAACCGGCCAATGCAATGCAAATACCTAAAAATACTACGATTGTCAGGTACAATAGGGAGAAACGTCTTTTTTTCATACCGTTAGTTTTAATCTGTAAATTCGTTTCAATCTTAAATCAATGGTTCTTCTGATTTGGTCACATATGGAATGGTAAAATAAAACGTACTTCCTATGCCTTCTATGCTTTCGACCCATATTTTTCCACCCAGCATTTCAACATAAGCCTTCGAAATGGCTAACCCTAGCCCAGCTCCCTGCCTTGCCATTTTATCATAAATTTCCGCCTGAATAAATCGCTCAAAAATCGCCTCCTGTCTGTCTTTTGGAATGCCAATACCAGTGTCTTTCACATAAAATTGCAACTCCTTAAGCTTTTCGATTTTATCAAATGATTGAGCCAAATCGGGTGCCACGCATTTTGTAACTCCAAACTCAATGGTACCGGTTATGGAATATTTTATGGCATTTTTTACTAAGTTCGTCAATATTGCATAAAGTTTTTCACAATCGGTAAAAATGAGAGCCTCATTGTCTGATAAATCGGTTTTACTGAGGAGTTTCAAATTTTTATCATCCGTTTCGGTTTTAAAGAATTTTGCGATAAAATCAATTTGCTCGTTGATATTGGTTGTTGATAAGACAACTTTAATTTGGCCGGATTCTATTCTTGAAATATCTACAATATCGTTGATGATATTAAGCATTCGTGCACCGCTTCGTTCTATGATCGATATATATTCTTGTTGCTGATCACCGGTTAACTCGGGCTCTTTCAGCAATTCAGCAAAGCCCAGGATGCCATTCATGGGCGTACGTATTTCGTGGCTCATATTGGCAAGGAAGGCCGATTTTAAGCGGTCGCTTTCTTCGGCTTTCTCTTTGGCAACCACAAGCTCTTCAATCATTTTTTTCTTTTCTGTAATGTCTTCCTTAACAGCTACGAAATAGGATAGTTCATTGGGTGCATCAACAATGGATGATATAATCGAGCGTTCCCAATAAGATTCACCATTTTTCTTTTTATTGTGAAACTCTCCATGCCAATCTTTGCCCGACAAAATGGTTTTCCAAAGCTCTTCATAAAATTCTTTGGTTTGGGTTCCGGATTGTAAAAACCGGGAGTTTTTACCTTTTGATTCTTCCAGGTTATAACCCGTTAATTCTGTAAATTTTGGATTGACATATTCAATGACGCCTTCTTTATCGGTTATTACCACTGTGGCTGGACTATTTTCAATGGCTCTGCTAAGAAGCTTCAATTGTTTTTCAGATTCTTTTTGCTTCGTGACATCAAACATGATGCCTTGTGTTCCAATGATTGATCCATTGGAACTTCGCACTGGCATTCTTAAAACGTACATGTGTTGCTTCATACCCTGCAAATTGGTAAATTCCCAATTAGTTTCCACGGGTGTACCCGTTTGTAGAATTAAAAAGTGTGTTTTAGTACTTAAAAAATCAATTTTTGAAAGGTGTTCCTTTATATTTATAATAATATTTTTATTAAAATCTATTTCAACAGCTGTTTTGCCGATTAGATGTTCTTTCTTCAAACCTGTAAGTTGACAGAATTGTGAATTAACAAGTATAAAATGTCCTTCTATGTCGTTACGAAAAACAGCATTTGGCAACTGCTCAATGAATGAATAATAGAGTGATTGGGATTCTTTAAGATCCTCCTCTGCACGCTTTCTTAAAGTAATATCCTCGATTAAAACATGGCGGGCATTCCTTTCATTAAAGACGATGGAAACGGAAGAAATTTCCACTAATAATTGTTCTCCATTTTTAGTAACATGCCTCCAAATGCCTGCAGAATTGTATTCATTTATTGTTTGTTCAACATCCTCTAAAAGTAATGGAATGTCATCGGAAGGTCGAATATCCTTGATAGTCATGGATAAGAATTCTTCCCTAGTATAACCGTAGTGATTAATTGCTGCTTGGTTTACTTCAAGAAAAGCGAGGGTATCCAGATCGTAAATCCACATGGTCGCCGGGCTATTGGCAAATAAAAGACGGTAGTTTTTCTCGCTTTTAATTAAGGCATCTTCTACTTGCCTTCGAGTTTTTGCTTCAAGTTTAAGTGATATAATCTTTAAATCAATATAAAAAAGAAAAATAAGTGATAGCAGTAAAAGAAAAACCAAAATACTCGATTCAAGCACTTCGATCAACACATATTTTTGCCACGATTTAGTACTAAAATCTATGCCAAAAACTGCCAAAACTTCACCTGTTTTATCATCTTTGATAGGAATCAAAACGCTTGTCCAGGTCCCCCATCTATCAGGCATGGCTTTTGTAATTCGTTCTTTTCCATCACTGAATGGTTGTTTATCTTCAAACTTGGCTTCAGAATATTCTTGTCCAGGAGGTGAATAATCGCTGGACGTAGTAGGTTCAGAGTCGGCAATGAAGTAAATTTTGTGGTTTCGTTGGGTATAGATATAAGCAAACTTAGCTATGTTATTGATTCGTATTATTTCACTCAAATCTCTTTTAATTGTCTGATACTGTGGCTTGGCAAGATCAGTAGGTTTGGCATCTAACATTCTCAACTCATCTTTTGGCAATGTAGCGGCTATCGATCTTGCAATTTGCATTGCATTAACTAATTTCTCATTCTCATGGTGATTCCATGTGTATTTTACATATAGTACGCCAACTATTAAAAAAAATAATAAAACAGCACTTTGAAATCTTATTTTCTTCATTTGTATGTTAATTGTTATTTTATTGAAAAATATTTCTGAATAATTTTATTTAATATTTCCTTTTTAATTGGTTTCGAGAGGTAATCATTACAGCCAGCCTCCAATGCTTTTTCTTTGTCACCAGCAAGTGAAAAAGCTGTCTGCGCAATAATAACCACATCCTGATTGAATTTTCGGATTTGTCGGGTTGCTTCGAATCCATTCATTTCTGGCATTTGAATATCCATCAGTATTAAATCAAAATCCGGATTGTTGCGGCAAGCCTCAACAGCTTCAATACCGTTTCTTGCAACGATTACTTCTTGTCCAAATTTTCGGACTGAGAGGGAAAGGAATAAACTGGATGCGTCATCATCGTCGGCAATGATGATTTTGAGGGGTTTAATACTAAGCTCTTCGATCACATTTGGTAAGGAATTTGTCACAATCGTCTTTGTTTCAGATAAGTTTGTACAAGGTATTGTAAAATAAAATACGGAACCTTTGCCTTCTTCGCTTTCTACCCAGATCCGACCATCAAGCATTTCTACATAAGCTTTTGAAATAGCTAATCCAAGACCTGCTCCTTGTCTAGCCATCTTGTTAGTTATATCTGCCTGTATAAAACGTTCAAAGATGGCTTCTATCCTGTTTTTTGGGATTCCGATGCCGGTATCTTTTACAAAGAACTCCAGAAAAGGGACTGCGTTTAACTTTTCATTCAGATAACATCCAAACTCAATTGAGCCTTCATCTGTAAATTTTATAGCGTTCTTAATCAGGTTAGTCAAAATAGAGTAAAGCTTCTCGCGATCTGTTTTTTGGATGGCTTGAGACGTTGTCAAAGTTTTTATCAAAGTTAATTGTAAACCCTTTTTATCAACTTCAGCTTTAAAGAAATTGTCAATGTATTCCATTTGTTCGTTCACATTGGTTTCTGAAATCATCACTTTCATTTGGTTTGACTCAATTTTAGAAATATCCACGATATCGTTGATAATGTTTAGCATTCTTGCGCCACTTTTTTCGATGATTGAGATATATTCTCGCTGTTCATTACCAGTCAATTCAGGCATTTTCAGTAGTTCAGCAAAACCAAGTATGCCATTCATTGGAGTACGAATCTCATGACTCATATTGGCCAGAAATGCTGATTTCAAACGGTCGCTTTCTTCAGCGTGTTCTTTGGCTATGACAAGTTCTTCATGTTTAATTTTCTTTTCGGTAATGTCTTCTTTTACAGCCAAAAAGTGTGTAATTTCACCTTCTTCATTTCGGATTGGAGAAATATAAGCAGATTCCCAGAAAGTTGACCCGTCCTTTTTCATATTCAATAAATCTCCGTTCCATTCACCTCCATTTGTTATGGTATTCCAAAGATGCTTGTATTCTTCTGATGACTTATTGGATGATTTTAATATTCTGGGATTATTTCCTTTAACTTCCTCAAAAGTATAACCGGATATTTTAGTAAACTTTGGATTGACATACTCAATATCGCCTTTCAAATCTGTAATAATAACAGATACCAGGCTTTGTTCCACAGCCTGGGAAAGTTTTCGCAATTTATCGATGGCCGTTTTCCGCAAGGAGATATCTCTGGTAACGCCTAATATTCCTATTGGTGTTTTAGTTTCATCTAAAAGCAGTGATGCCTTTACTTCTGTCCAAACACTTGTTTTGTCTTTTTTGAGCATCTCCAATTGAACAGTTTTATGCATGGAAGTTTCTTCATAATTATCGCGAATGGCAATAAGAAATTCTGACACCATGGTTGTTACTTTTTGAAAAGAGTCAGGTGTTAAAACCTCATTTAATTGTTGCTTTATTGCCTCTTCACAATCAAAACCCCTCAACTCTTTTACAGAGGGACTTACGTAGGTATAATTCAAATTCGTGTCTAAGACAAAAATAACGTCACCTGAATTATCAGCAAGTAAGCGATATTTTGATTCACTTTCAGCTATAATCGCTTGCTTTTTGATTAGTTCGGTGTGCTGATAAACATTTAAGATAGCTAAAGACAAGCGAAAAAGGTAGTTTTCACGTTTCACCATATAATCGTTTGCCCCCAGTTTAAGGGCCTGAATAGCCACATCCTCATTTCCCTGGCCTGTAACAAGAATGATCGGAACAGATAATTTTCGTTCTTGCCTGATAATTTTGATAAATTCGAGAGCGTTAATTCCGGGCAAGCGATAATCAAGCAGAATTACTTGGCATTTATAGGTTCCGGCTTTATACATTACCAGCTTTTCTAGAGCAGCTTCGGCTGTTGCTACAAAATCAATGCGAATATATGGCGCAAACTGACTCATATGCCTAAGAGTTAGGTCTATATCCGATGTATGATGCTCAATATACAATACATCAATAATTTCTTTAAATTCCTGACTCTTTTTATGGAAACTCTTTATTGCATAGTCAATAATATCTGGTAAATTTTCAATATATCCATGCTCTTTAATCACATAGTCATCGGCACCTGCCTTAAGAACAGCTGTGGCAACCTCTTCATTGCCCGATCCGGTGATCATAATCACTGGCAAATATAATTCTGAAATTCTGATTTCCATTAACAAATCAAGACCTGTTCCATCAGGTAACTGCATATCAAGCAAAGCAATATCGAATAGGCACTCTTTTTTTAGAGCCTCTTTTGCTTGTTTCACAGTAGGGAAAACTTCTACCTTACAATCGTTTATAGATTGTTCAAGGTTTCTACGGGTCAAATCGGCATCTGTGGCTTTGTCTTCGAGAAGGAGTATGTACATAATCAGGAAATTTAAATAGTGAAATAGAATTTAAAATTTTCAAAAAACAGCGTTCTAGGCCGGTTTGTTTATAATAGTCCAATACAACTCAATGTTTTTGGCAACATCAATAAATTTTTCAAAATCAACAGGTTTAACTATGTAAGAGTTAGCACCAAGATGATAGCCGGTTTCAATATCTTTTGATTCAGATGAGGAGGTCAGAATTACAACCGGTATGGTTTTCAGCTCAGGATGCGATTTAATGATCTGGAGTACTTCTAATCCGCTAACTTATGGTCATTTTAGATCAAGAAGAATGACAACTGGCCGTATTTCGTCACTTTCCCAACGTGGAATAAAAGAAAGTGCTTCTTCACCGTCCCTAGCAACCAATATAGGGTTAATCACTTTTTGTGAAGAAAAAGCCCGTAGTGTCAGATCTAAATCTATTGGATTGTCCTCGACCAATAAAATTGGTAAATTTGAAAAGGATGTCATCATACTAATTTGTTTTTTGGTAATTCTAAATAAAACGTTGAACCCATGCCAGATACACTCTCGGCCCAAACCTTTCCATGCATCCTTTGCATGGTTTTGCTCACCATTGCTAACCCCACGCCAGTACCGGGAATATCCTCGGCACGCTGTAAGCGTTGGAAAATTTCAAAGATACGTTGATGATACTTCATATCAAAACCTATACCATTGTCTTTCACATAGATTATCCACGATAAGGTGCGTTCCTCTATTCCTATTTCTATTAGTGGCTCTACATCGGCATTCGAACTTGAAAATTTAATCGCATTTTCAATTAAATTGCGCAAAGCAATGGTAAGACCTTTCTCGTCTGCCACCAACTTAATATCAGGTATATTAAATTTCAGTTTAATCTTTCTTTTTTCCAGTTCATTTTTGTATAATGATAAAATTGATTCAATTATATCGCTAATTTTTATCTCGTCATTGTTCAGTTGGTTGCGTTCCAATCTTGAATACTCTAAAAGGTCTTCGATGAGTTGATTCATTTGCATTGTTGAACTTCGAATGGTCTTCAGAAATGATTGTGCTTCATCATTCAGATCTTTTCCATATAAATCGAGTAACAGTTTGCTATAACCATCAATACCCCGTAGTGGGGCTTTCAAATCGTGAGAGACCGAATACGAGAACGTTTCAAGCTCTTTAATAATAGCCTGAACTTGGGCAGTACGTTCAACAACTCGTTGTTCGAGTGTTTGGTTAAATAATCTAATTTCATCTTCAGCCCGTTTGCGCTCGGTAATATCTTCACCAATACTTGTTGTGCCAATTACTTTACCCTCAGGATCGCGCAAAATAGTATTGTTAAAAAGAATGATCCGCTCTGAACCGTCTTTCATTCGTAAAGGATTTTCGTAAATTGTTTCAATATAGCCGTTTTGTAATGCTTTCAGGAATAGCTCTCTGACATCCTGTCGAACTTTCGGTACAAATATTTCAAACCAATCACTTCCAACAATTTCTTCACGAGTATATCCTGAAAGCTTACACAAGTAGGGGTTGCAATAAATAACCTCTCCATTGAAATTAATCTGAGCAGCAAGGAGTTTAATATTTTCCAGCGAATCATGAAACCTTCGTTCAGATTCAAGTAAGGACTTCTCAACTGATTTGCGTTCATTAATATTTTCAATTATGACTAAAGCATAGTATACTTGATCTGATTCACTGAATATTTTTGTTAGTGCACGAGCTCCCCAAATTACATCACCACTTTTACTTAGATACCGCTTCTCCGCAAAGTGATTCTGTATAAGCCCATCATTCAAATTTCTAACTGCTTCTATATCCCGAGCGCGATCTTCTGGTAAGGTAACTTCCAAAAATGTCAGTTGGAGAAGTTCTTCTTCTGTATACCCAAGCATATTGCAAAGTGCCTTGTTGACACTGAATAAATTCCCGGTAGCCAGGTTGGCCATCGCCATACCAATTGGTCCTTCCTCAAATACCTTTCGGAAACGTTCTTCGCTTTCGCGCAATGTTGCTTCTGCATTTTTTCGCTCAGAAATATCTTTGATACTAACCAAAATGTATTTTATACCGTTCCGTTCTATGGTTTTACCCTGAAAACTTATTGGAACAAGTTGTCCGTCTTTATGAACGTATTCTTTTTCGTAAGGAACATAAGAACCTGTTTCATTTAGGTTTTTCAGATGTTGTTGTTCTTGCGTCAGTTGTTTTTCAGGTGTTATGTCCCAAGTTGTAAGCTTTAAAGATTCATCTATGCTTCTACCTATTATTTTTGCAAAAGCAGGGTTTATATCAATAAATCGTCCATCCATAGTGGTTAGAGCCAGCCCAATCGCATTTTCGATAAATAATGTACGGTTATATTCTTCACTTTCCGATAGCGATTTCGCTATTATATACCTAGCTTCATTCAGCTCTATTTGCTCCATTTTCTGGTAAGTGAGTTCGCTGATAAGTTGAGTCATATTAAGCAAAAAGTCCATAACGGCTTGAACTTTTTCCTGAGAAATAACAGGCACTTTTTCGAGTGCCTTCAAGTAACGCTCTTGATTAAAACTATATTTCGCAGCTTGCTTCTCAAAAAATGATATATCCGGCTCCTCAAAAAAGAACTGGCCGGAAAACAGGTTGGCAATATGTTCTCCTTTAATAACTATTGGTACAGCCACATCAACCAGACCGTTAAAACATTTGTAGAAATGATATTTTTTATTTTCAGCCAGTTTCCCGGCCAATACGGTATCGCTAATAGTGCATCTTTTTGATGTTTCAGGATGTACACGATGGAATTCTGTACAAATTTGCCTCCACCCAGATTTTGACAACACATTTCCATCCAAGTCTAAAATGGCAGTTACAAATCCAGTTGATTTGTTGAATCCTTCGAGTAGAATATCCACTTTCTCAAAATCTATTAAATTTAGAATTTTAGTAGTCATAAATCATTTTTTGTATTGGGGAGACGATTATAACAAGAAAGACAATAAAACTACTAAAAAGATTTCTGAATGTATCATTTTTTAGGGACTAATAATAATTCTGTTGAGTACAATAGACAATCGTTATTTGATAATTTCAAACAGAGTATTGAATTTAAAGGAATCTTTTTAACATTGTTTAAGTACCCTTTTCACTACCTTTGCTGCACGAATGAAACTATTGAAAAAAATATCAATTATCGTACTCTTTATACTGGCTATTTTTGCCGGTATGGAAAAAATCAGACAAATTGACTGCTCATCCAATGAGGCAATATCGTGTAATTCAGTTATTGCACATTTGGATCATGCAGACGAGGTGGCTTCGGTTATTCCTGATCTTTTCTCTTTCAATTCGAACGAGATTCTTCGTGAAAAAATCCTAAAATCGGAATTTTTTTTTCTCCAGAACAATTGTACCCGCATTTGGCAACCGCCAAAACTTTCTTAGGCATTCGATCCTCTTCTTTTATACTACACAATAGATTCTACTGTGCAATTTCTGGTATATCTTAAATCATTCATCTTATGGGAAATGAAAAAACCAAGGTTGCAGGCTTTTCGGTCATTGCTGCTATCTTTTTAACAGGTTTCAAATTAGCTATTGGTCTCGTTACAGGAAGTTTGGGTATTCTTTAAGAAGCCTTATATTCGGGTTTAGATTTAGTTGCAGCAGTAATCACCTACTTTTCCGTTCGGGTATCCGACGTACCGGCTGATAAAAGGCATAATTACGGTCATGGAAAAATAGAAAATTTTTCTGCTTTTATTGAAACGATTCTTTTACTAATAACCTGCTCATGGATAGTCTATGAAGCATCAAACCGTTTGATTTCGGGTGAGACGGATATCGAATACTGACTAATTTTAGGGAAATTAAACGGTACGATGATTTAAGAATCAGAGAGTCCGGAGCAGATACATTCATCAATGTCCGGATTTATTTAGACAGGGAATTGTCTCAAATTCAGGCGCATCTAATTTGCGATAAAATAGAAGAAGATATTAAAAATGTGATAAAAAGGTCGGATGTATTTGTGCATGCTGAACCTGAAAATGAAATTGAAGTTTAATTTTGAATACAAAAACAGATGGATTTTGATCAAACACTCATGTTGAGATTTATGGATAGATTATGGGGGGAGCCAAATCAAAATAAAAAAAAGTTTCAATGAATAACTATTTCAAAACATTGAATAACTGGAGTCTTAATTGGGTCACAACAAAATGGGGTACATTTGCCTTATTTTTATGTGCTTTTGCGGATGCCTCTTTTTTGCCACTCCCTACCCCATTATTTTTTACGATACTAACATTGTTAAATGTCAAAAAGGCATTTAACAATGTATTTTATGCAACAATGGGTTCCTTTTTGGGTTCAATGCTTGGTTATTCTATTGGGCACTTTGCCTGGCTGAATACAGACGGTTCGTTTACAGGATTGGCGCAATTTTTATTTGATCACCTTCCCGGTTTTTCAGAAGCCGTTTACAACAAACTTTTTTATCAGTTTGTAAAATGGGATTTCTGGATATTATTTGTTGCCTCTTTTATGCCAGTACCTTATAAGATTTTTTCAATTTCGTCGGGTGTGTTTGATCTGAATTTTTACATGTTTTGTATTGCAACACTAATCAGCCAGGCATTAAAATTCTTTTTAATGGCGCTTTTGATTCTAAAAATAGGGCCTGAAGTTAAAAAAATATTTGAGTTCACTTTTAAATCTTTATCTTCGATCATTTCATCATTTATTGCAAAATTCTTTTTTAAGATTTAAACGAAAAGTACCCAAAATTAGTTGTATCTTGCACGCCTATTATAATATTTTTAAGCATTGATTATCAATATTTTAAACGCTTAAAATCCTTTTCTTTTTTTATAATAGACATTTAAAACTACCACTTTATAAAACTAAACGTCATGACCAAAGAGAAAAGTCTTAAAGAAAAATCAGACAAAAAAGCGCCTGAAAAAAATCTGAAGGAAAAACGTGCCGCTAAAGCTGCCAAAAAAGAAAGCAAAAAAGGGAATTAATTTAAATTCCCAGACTTCCAGTATTTAAAGAAAAGCCCACTAAGTGGGCTTTTCTTGTTTTAATAAAGTTACTATTTCAATCAATATATGTGAAAGATGTAACACTTCCCAAAAAATATGTAACAACTCTCCATCCTTATTTCATCAAATTTGTTTTTCAAAAGTAAGCGTAAAATGCACCTTACTTTTGAGGAAGGTTTACGGACAAACTTTTTGATTTATACGTTGTTAAATCATATCTATACCTATACTTTTTAAAACCGGATTTTGAATCCTACGGACTAAAAAACTGGTTTCCAAAACATAAAAGGGATGAAAGAAAATGCAGAAAAGCGTAAAACTGTTTATAGTTTTTTACCGGCAGAAATAGAGGGATTGGATGCACTTGCTGAACTGGCACTTGATTTACGATGGTCCTGGGATCATTCGGCAGATGAGGTTTGGCGGCAACTGGATCCTGATTTATGGGATATGACTCACAATGCGTGGGGAGTTTTGCAAACGGTTTCCAAAGATCAATTGTTGTTTGTGATGTCCGACCCCATTTTTCGAAAAAAAATTGACGAGCTTCTGCAAATTAAAAAAGACGCAGACACTTTTCCAGCTTGGTTTCAACAAAACTTTCAGGATACTCCCCTCACCTGTGTGGCTTACTTTAGTCTGGAATTTATGCTGAGTGAAGCGCTTCCAATATATTCCGGAGGACTGGGTAATGTTGCCGGCGATCAGCTTAAAGCGGCCAGTGATTTGGGCGTACCTGTGGTTGGTGTAGGTTTGTTGTATCAACAAGGTTATTTTCGCCAGGAAATAGACAAATGTGGCGAACAGCAGGCTCTTTATCCCTTCAACGACCCTGGACAATTGCCCATTACTCCTTTGCGCGAAGCCAACGGAGAATGGCTGCGGTTGGAAATTACCTTACCTGGATATTCTGTCTGGCTTCGAGCCTGGCAAGTTCAGATTGGAAAAATTAAGCTGTATCTGCTGGATAGCAACGATGTTGCCAATTTTCCGGTACACCGTGGAATAACGGGTGAATTGTACGGAGGTGGTTCTGAGCTCAGACTTAAACAGGAAATGGTGTTGGGTATAGGTGGTTGGAAACTGCTGATGGCTCTTGGCATACAACCCCAGATTTGTCACCTCAACGAAGGACATGCAGCATTTGCCATTTTGGAGCGTGCCTATAGTTTTATGCAAGAGACAGGGCTATCTTTTGAAGTGGCTCTTACAGCAACCAGATCCGGGAACCTCTTTACAACGCATACAGCTGTACCTGCAGGTTTCGATTTATTTTCAGCCTCACTGATTGAACAATATTTGGGGGAATATGCCAAACAAAAACTGGGCATTTCAATAAACCAATTGCTGGCTTTGGGACGTAAGAATCCATCAAATGAATCGGAAAATTTCAACATGGCCTATCTGGCTATTCGTGGTAGTGGATCCGTGAATGGCGTGAGTCGATTGCATGGAGAAGTCAGCCGTCGCATTTTTGGCCCTCTTTTTCCAAAATGGCCCATCCATGAAATACCAGTTGGTCATATAACGAATGGGGTACATATGCCAACCTGGGATTCCAAAGAAGCAGATGAAATATGGACAGAATGTTGCGGCAAAGACAGATGGCTGGGAACAAATAAAACGCTTGAACAAGACATTCGTCTTGTATCCGATGAAAGACTCTGGGAAATGCGCCTGAATGCCAACAAAACACTGATAAACTTTGCTGGAGAACATCTTTCCAGACAATTACTTGGCTCTGGTCAAACGCCCGAAGTGGTTGAACATGCCAAACATTTGTTTGACCCCAATGTTTTGACACTGGGTTTTGCAAGGCGTTTTGCCACGTACAAGCGCCCCAATTTATTGCTTCAGGATCCGGCACGCTTATTACGGTTGCTTACTAATCCGGAATTTCCGGTGCAATTGATTCTTTCCGGTAAAGCACACCCATCCGATCACGAAGGTCAGGATTTAATTAAAGAATGGATACATTTTATCAGACAAAAAGATTTTCGGCCACCAGTTATTTTCCTGAGTGATTACGATATGAGAATTTCTGAAAAACTGGTTCAGGGCGTTGATGTCTGGATCAATACACCTCGCCGTCCCTGGGAAGCCAGTGGTACCAGTGGTATGAAAGTACTGGTAAATGGAGGTATAAATTTATCTGAACTGGATGGTTGGTGGGCTGAAGCATACACGCCTGAAATAGGCTGGGCTATTGGTGACGGCAATGAACATGTAGACGACACGGCTTGGGACGCTCTGGAAGCAGAACAGCTGTATTCGATACTGGAACAAAAAGTGGTGCCCGAATTCTATCGTAGGAATGAAAAAGGCATTCCTACGGCATGGATTTCAAGAATGCGCGAAAGTATGGCACAGCTCACGCCCAGGTTCTCTGCTGACAGAAGTGTAAGGGAATACACCGAAAAGCAGTATTTACCTGGGGCAGCGGCCTATTTGGAACGTACGGCCAACAAAGGCGAAAAGGCAAAGCAACTAGCTGAAGCAATACGTACTATTGAACAACACTGGAATTCCATCCATTTCGATCAAGTAAATGTCGAAACTATAGAGAATCAGCATTTATTCGAAGTGCAGCTCTTTTTCAACGATTTAGAACCGGACACTTTGCAGGTTGAGTTATTTTCAGATGGATTGAACGGTGAAGCACCATCGGTTCAAATTATGAATCGGGGGAAAATAATTGAAGGTGAATTCAATGGTTATCAATATCACACATCGGTTTCAGCTGCCCGACCGGCAACGGACTATACAGCAAGGGTGATACCTGTTATTCTATCGGTATCAGTGCCCCTTGAAATTTCGAGAATTTTGTGGGAACATTAAAAAAGAATCATTAAAAACAACCCTCATGGAAAAGTTAAAAATTAAAAAAGTATTGATTGCGATGGATTACGATGAAACATCACAAAAAGTAGCAGAAGTAGGTTATTCAATGGCTAAAGCCATGAATGCAGAAACTATTTTACTCCATGTCATTTCCGAGAAAATGGTTTATTATTCCTCGTATGCCTTTATGCGTGAATTGCGGGTGGATGTTATGGAGGATTTAAAGAAAACAACGCAGAAATTTCTGGATAAAGCCAAAACACACCTGGGTGATGAATCCATTCAAACCATGTTAAAAGAAGGTAGCATTGCTGAAACCATCTTAAAAACAGCAAAAGACGTACATGCAGATGTTATTGTTATGGGTTCTCACAGTAGAAAATGGCTGGAAAACATCATACTTGGCAGTGAAGCTGAAGATGTTTTGAAAAAAACGACCAAACCGCTTTTTATCGTCCCAACAAGAAGAGAGGATTAATTTCAGATTTATAAACACCATTTGAAAGAAGTCAACAGATATGCCAAAAAGTATTACTAAAATAAAGAATTTTTTCAAGGTTTTCGGCCCTGGTGTCATTACTGGTGCAGCGGATGATGATCCTTCAGGTATAGCAACTTATACACAAACCGGAGCAAAATTCGGTTATGGTCAACTTTGGACTGTGATACTTATGCTGCCACTGATGACCGCTATTCAAGAAGCCTGTGCACGGATTGGTGCCGTAAACGGTCATGGTTTAGCAGCTGTAATCAAAGCAAATTACAGCAAGAAAGTACTGTATTCAGCTGTATTTCTTGTCGTTGCTGCAAATACAATTAATATTGGTGCGGATATTGGTGCGCTCGCTGCGGCGGCTCAACTGCTTATTCATGTAAACTTTGCTATTCTTACGTTAGGTTTTACGGCTCTGATTTTAATTCTGGAAATTTTTACTACCTACCGGGTTTATTCCCGTATTTTAAAATGGCTGGCACTGACTCTATTGGCTTATCCACTTACGGTATTTATGGTTAACCAGCCCTGGTCTACGATTGTTTCGGCTACCTTTTTGCCGCATGTGGAATTAAATTTTGAGTTTTTCTTCATCATTACAGGCATCCTGGGTACAACCATTTCTCCTTACATGTTTTTCTGGCAAGCCTCCCAGGAAGTAGAAGAGGAAAAGGCACAACATTTGACGAGTCGCTATGGAAAACCAAATATTGGAGGAAAATTTATCAAAAACTTGCGTATTGACAATTTCGTGGGCATGGTTTTTTCAGAAATTGCGACCTGGTCTATCATTGTAGTTGCTGCAACCGTTTTACATCAAAATGGCATTACAGAAGTTGCATCTGCCGCCGATGCTGCCAAGGCACTCGAGCCACTTGTTCAGACTTTCCCGAATGCCGGTTTCTTATCCAAATTGATTTTTGCAGTAGGAATCATTGGTCTTGGTTTATTAGGCATTCCTGTATTATCAGGTTCAGCGGCTTATGCTTTATCTGAAGCCTTTAATATGAAACAAGGACTTAATCTTAAACTAAAGAAGGCACATGGTTTTTATGGGGTCATTACTATTGCAACCATCATTGGTCTGATCATTAACTTTGTTGGCATTAATCCAATTAAGGCTCTTGTTTTCACCGCTGTTTTTAATGGTGTGGCTGCTGTCCCTTTGATATTTTTAATTGCCCGGATAGCTAGAAATAAGAAAATTATGGGTGAATACAGAAGTGGATGGTTGTCAAACACGGTGGTTTGGATCACCTTTTTAGTGATGCTGGCATCTGCTATTGCCATGTTTTACACCTTAGCTCAAGGATAATTTGTACTTCCATAAAATATTAACAAAATGAAAAAAAAAGCTGGTGAACGAAAATTTCCTATTGTTTGTGTAGGAGGCTCAGCCGGTGGACTCGACGCTTATATACGTCTGTTAAAACACCTGCCGGACGATATGGGTGTAGCCATTGTTATTGTAAATCACCTGCGAACGGTATCCACCATGCTCCACGAAGTCCTCCCTCAATATACAAACATGCCAGTTGAACTAATTACGGAGAAATTGGATATTGAGCCCAACCACGTATTTATTATTCCTGAAAAACGTGATTTACACGTTTTAAATGGGGAGTTTCACCTTAAACCTATATCAAAACCCTGGGGATGGCCCGATGTAATTACGGTTTTTATGCGTTCCCTGACGGAAAATTGGAATGGGAAATTGATCGCTGTCATTGTTTCCGGTTATGATGGTGATGGAGCAGCAGCTTTAAGTGACATTAAAGAAGTGGGTGGCATTACTATTGCCCAAAAACCTGAAACTGCCGGACAACCAGATATGCCTGAAAGTGCAATCTCAAGTGGATATATCGATTTTATTCTTTCACCGGAAAATATAGCGGCAGAAATTGTACATATTTCTAAAACGGTTTAATGTCTGGATGGTTTGCGTAACAGACTCAAAGAATATGCTCAGTTGGGTTTGCGATTTGCCAAGTGGCGGGCTGTCATAGCCATAGTTAAGGATATTCCATCAAGGGCTTGTATAGAAGCCAACGCACATGCTTTAGCACGATATGCTGCATTGTGTCAGGAAGCTGGTTTAGTACATTTGGAAGGGAGAAAAAACACATGTATCCGATGCTCAAAAAGCGTTGTACCACCGGGCTAAATGCAATTTTTATGCGCGCAGAGGTGAATACAATGCGACAAAAGACAAGTAATGATAGTACTATTTAAGGCGTTTTGTAAGGTATGGTAAAATAGAAGTTGGATCCTTTTCCCAATTCGGATTCAACCCACATTTTACCTCCGAGCAACTCTGCGTAGGATTTGGAGATAGACAAACCTAAACCTGATCCTCCAAACTGACGTGTCTCAGTATTTTCAACCTGCCTGAAACGATTGAAAATTTCTTCGTGCATATTGGCTGCAATACCAATACCAGTATCTTTAACAAAGAACTCGATGGTATCGTCTTTAATAAGATAGCCAAAATCCACGTGACCTTTTTTGGTAAATTTCATACTATTACCAATCAGATTTGTAAGAATCTGCAGGAGTTTAGTTTCATCTGTAATTATTCGATCGTTTTTATCGAGTAAAGAAGTTGAGTAAGCTAATTTCAAATTATCTTTTTTAGCTTTTAAGGAGAATTGTTCAAATAAGAGCTTAAGCATTGAATTGGCATTTACCACCGATTCATTTAGTTTTTCTTGTCCGGCTTCAATAGTAGCAATATCGATCAAATCCGTTATAATAGCCAATAACTGATTGCTGCTATGTATGATTATATCTGTGAAATTACATCGTTTTTCGAAAGGCAAAACAGGGTTGTTTAGTAAACCCGAAAAGCCAACAATGGCATTAACCGGAGTTCTGATTTCATGCGAAATGTTGTGAAGAAATGCGGTTTTCAAACGATCACTTTCTTCGGCTTTTTCTTTGGCTAAAATTAGTTCTTTCATCAAGGATCTCATTTCAGTTACATCTTCCTTTACGGCCAAAAAATGAGATATTTCACCTTTACTATTTAGTATAGAAGATATTACAGCATTTTCCCAATATAATTCCCCATTTTTCTTTTTATTATGGAATAGGCCATGCCAATTTTTACCAGATAAAATAGTCGTCCAAAGTTCCTGATAAAAAACAGAAGTCTGTTCCCCGGACTGAAGTATTCTGGGGTTTTTGCCCTTTACTTCTTCTAAAGTATAACCGGTTGATTCTGAAAATTTAGGATTTACATATTCTATGTTACCTTCCTTATCGCTGATTATAACAATAACAGGACTTTGTTCAACAGCTCTGCTCAAGAGTTTTACCTGATTTTCCGCTTGCTTCCGTTCAGTAACATCAATCACTAAATTGATGGAATAGAGTTCTTCTTTTATGGAAATGGTTTCTGCTGAAGTCAGAATGGTTTTTTGATCACCATTTTTTGTAGTGATTTCACTTTCAAAAAGTTCAAGAGATCTTTTTTGCATGTATTGCTCTCTCATTGAAGCTCTTTGCTCCTCACTAATAATTTTGAGCTCTGAAATATCATGACCAATGGATTCCTCTTCTGAATACCCCATTAATTTGCACCATACATTATTAACTTTGGTCAATTTTCCATCGGATAATCTGGCAATAGAAATTGATAAAGGATTTAATTCAAAGATTCTCGAAAAAAGTAATTCACTATCACGCAAAGATTCTTCTGCCTGTTTGCGTTCAGTAATATCTTCACCTATACTCGCAGTGCCTATGGCTGTACCGGAAGAATCCCGCAAAATGGTATTGTTCCACAAAATATAACGGAGTTCACCATTTTTTGTGACAATCGGATTCTCATAATGTTTAGCAATATCACCACTGGTAATGCCGTTAAAAAAAACAGATCTAGCTTCTGTGAGCTCTTTAGGAACTAACAAGTTATACCATGAGCAACCCAATAATTCCTCCAATGTATATTGTGTGAGTTGCAATAAATAAGGATTGCAAAAAGTTATATTCCCATTTATATCCAGAATAATGGCTATCAGATTTACATTTTCCAGTAAATCGCTAAAATGTTTTTCACTAACATGAAGTGCATCAATGGCAATGTTACGTTGTTTCTCCTTTTCAATGTTATCCAATGCAAATGAAATATCGGAACCAATTTCTTCCAGAAGTTTAATCTCTTTTTCATCAAAAATCATCGATTCCGAGGCATAAACTATAAACGCACCGATCACAGCATTATTTTGTCTGATAGGTACTGCAGCAGCTCCATGAAGCCCTGAATTCAAAGCTTTTTCACGCCATGGCAACATTCCTGGATCTGTAGCTATATCATGTATAACCACGCAATGTCCTTTACGAATGGTTCGACCAATCGGACCATTTCCAGAAGAATCATCCCGAATGGTAATAATAGTGTCTGTCAGATAATCATTGCTTTCTCCTGCAGAAGCTACAGGATGAACAAGCAGGGTTTTAGTATCAGTCAATCCAATCCAGGAAAACTGGAATTGACCATGTAAAATGGCTGCACGACAGATTTCAAAGAATAACGATTCCCTGTCATGAACTCGTATGATAATCTTATTAATCTGACTGATTGTCATATAAAGACGTGAAAGCTGTAAAAGTTCTTTATTTTCCAAAACTTTCCTATTTCTAGTTTTAGGTAAACTTAAAAAATTAAAGTTGCTCCAAATTACCTTATTAAGTATGCTCATTGTATGAATTTATTAATTGGGTTATTAGGTAAGTAAGGCTTTTTTGAAATTCCATAAAAGGACCTTTTTTAAATGAACACTTTCTTTCTACTTCTTTAAAGGAATGGTAAAGTAAAAAGTGGAACCTTTGCCTAATTCACTTTCTACCCAAATTTTTCCTCCCAACATTTCGATATAAGCTTTTGAAATGGATAAGCCCAGTCCTACTCCTTCGTAATTTCTGGACAATAATTCGCTTCCTTGTCTGAATCGTTCAAAAATCAGTTCATTCTGATTTTGATTAATGCCAACACCGGTATCTTTTACAAAAAAAACGCATTCGGTAGGATTTTTTGTATATCCTATTTCAATACTACCTGTTTCAGTAAACTTGATTGCATTTTTAACCAAATTATTGAGAATGGCATATAGTTTATTCTTGTCCGTTTTTATAAGGTTCAGTTTATCTGTCTGGATATTGTTCAGGAATAATTGGATTTTTTTTTGCTCGGCTTCCGGTTTAAAAAAAGAATAAATGGTATCCATCAATTCATATACATCTGTTTCGAAGAGGGTTACATTCATTTGTCCGGATTCAATTTTCGAGATGTCTACCAAGTCATTAATAAGGACAAGCATACGTTCTCCGCTTTTTTCAATAATGTCAATGTAGGACTGTTGAATTTCTCCGGATAAATCAGACTCCTTGAGCAGTTCGGAAAAACCCAGAATGCCATTCATGGGTGTTCTGATTTCATGACTGATGTTGGCAAGAAACGCCGATTTAAGCCTGTCACTTTCTTCGGCATGCTCTTTGGCAGCAATAAGTTCTGTGGTCAGTTTCTTTTGTTCTGTAATATCCAGATTAATAATTTGAAAGTGTTTTATTCCATCCCAAAGAACTTCTTTTCGGGATACTTTAATGTGACGAATTTCCTCGTTTTTACGGACAATACTTAATTCATAGTCAAAGACATCACCTCCCTGCTCTCTAATTTTTTTTCGCTCCAGATGTTGTAAATAACATGGTGGTGTGTATCGGACTTTGGCTTTTGTAGAAGTGAATTCATCGAGGTCTGAAAATTCATAAATATCAAGAAAGGCCTTGTTGGCATAAATAGTTTTTCCCTCCATGGTAGAAATGCGGATGCCTAAAGGTGATTCTGAAATGGAATTTCTAAAATTTTCTTCGGATTGGTGGAGTGCTTTTTCGGCATTTAAACGTATTTCTTTTTCTTTTTTATCATTCAATGCACGTTTAATGGCTAATGGTAGTCTTTCAGGTCGGTCTTTAATCACATAATCAACTGCGCCCAATTTTAAAAGTTCAATGGCTTTTTCTTCGCCTATCGACCCGGATACACAAATATAAGGTACTTCAGGACAGATTTCATTGGCCAAATATAGAGCTTTGAAGGCATCAAAGCCCGGTAAATTGAAATCTGCCAAAATGATATCGTATGTATTCTTGCGCAACGATGCCGTAAACTCAACTTCCTTATCAACTCGGGTAATAGTCAACTGTATTCCCGATTTTATTAACTGCTGGCAAATTAACTCAAAATCTGGCTCACTATCTTCCAGCGATAGAATATTCAGGGCTAATGGGGTTTCAAATGTTGTTTTAGACTTTTCCATTGGGTGGTAGTTCATTAATGAGGGCCCAAAATATTCCGAGTTGTTTCACGGAATCCATAAATTCTTTAAAATCGACAGGCTTAACAACATAGGCGTTAACGCCAAGATCATAACTACGTATTAAATCATGCTCTTCACGCGAAGACGTGAGCATAACAACGGGTATTTTTTTAAGTGCCGGATCATTTCGAATAACCCGGAGTACATCAATACCATCCATGCGAGGCATTTTAATATCAAGCAAAATTAATGCAGGGTTCCCCTTTGTACGGTTAATGAATTTACCTTCACAATGCAAAAATTCAAGGGTTTCTACACCGTCATTAACAACTACGACATTATTGGCTAGATTTTCATCAGCAAGAGCCGATAGCGTTAATTCAACATCGTTGGGATTGTCATCTGCCAATAAAATTGTTTTAAATTCGATCATTGTTTTGTCTGTTTATTATGAGGTAAAGTAAAATAGAATACAGCTCCTTTATTTAATTCTGATTCGGCCCATGTACGTCCACCATGTCGAAGTATGATGCGACGAACATTGGCAAGTCCAATACCCGTACCTTCAAACTCACTTTCTGAATGTAAACGCTGAAAAACACCAAAAAGTTTTTGAGCGTATTGCATATCAAATCCTACGCCATTATCCTCAATACTAAAAATAAATTCTTCATTTTCTGACTGACACTTTATAGTTATTTCAGTAATATCCCGATTACGGGAGTATTTTAGGGCATTGTCAATCAGATTAATCCAAACCAATCGAAGTAGATTATAATCTCCAAAAACGTCTGGCAGGTTTGATATATGCCAATCAATAGTTCGATTTTCCAGTGTAAGAAACAGCTGCGTTTTTGCATCTTCAACTACTTTATTCATACTAAAAACTGTTTTTGCCATTTCTGAACGGCCGTTTCTGGAAAAACTTAAAAGATCATCAATCAGGTGCCCCATTTTTAGGGATGAATTGTTTATTATGCTGAGATAACGCTGAGCTTTTTCTGGCAAAAGATCGTGAACATCATTTGATAAAAGATCGGCAAATCCGCTGATGTGCCTGAGTGGTGCTCTTAAATCGTGCGAAACGGAATAGCTGAATGCTTCCAGTTCTTTGTTGGCTGCTTCGAGCTGAAGAGTTCGGTCAATGACACGTTGTTCGAGCGTTTTGTTGATCATTATTATATCTTCTTCCGACTTCTTTCGTTGGGTTATATCTTGAATAGTGGTGATATAGTACAATGGATTTCCTTGAGTGTCTTTTTGCAAAACCGAACTGATGTCAACCCAAACAATACTTCCATTTTTATGTAGGTATCTTTTCTCCCAGCGTACGGAATTATTTTTGCCCGATAACATGGAATTTAGATTTTCCTGATTACTTTCAATGTCGTCCGGATGTGTTATTGATTGCCAATTGATCCCGGATAATTCATCTTCTGAATACCCCAGAATGGTACAATAGGCTTTATTCGTTTTTATTTTTCCATCTAGTGTTGTTATTGATTTACCCACAGCAGAGTGTTCAAAAATAGTTCTGAAATACTCTTCACTTTGCCGCGTTGCTTCTTCGGCTTGTTTGCGTTCGTTTATTTCTGTTAGTAGATGTTTGTTGGCAATCATCAAATCGTCCGTTCGTTCCTTTACACGTAGCTCAACATCATCGTAGGCTTTTTGCAATGCACTTTGAGTGTAAATCAGTTTATTTTTTTCGTTTTGGAGTTCCCTATTAACCTTCCTTAATTGACTGGGACTTGGTATGGCTAAAATTTTTGGCAAAACCGGCCAAAGAACAATAGCTGTTGCAATAGAAATAATGGCGCAAAAAGCATCTACTGTTGCCTGCCACCAGTTCACCGGCAACCAAAGTCCGATGACGTGCATGATGTGGGTGGTACCACATGCAAGAATAAATAAGCCAAACAGCAAAAAGATCCAGGTAAACGGGATATCCTTTCGTTTTCGAACAAAAACAATCAGGAAAAACGGAATGGATGCGTAAGAAACTGCAATAAGTGCGTTGGAAAGTGCCATCACCATCATCAGAAAAGGAGTCATATTGTTGGCAATTGCGCCCTCTATCACCATGTTTTTTCCAGGCATAAATACCATGGGGAAAATAATCAGGATCAACAAGGCGACCGCCGGCAAAAGGATGCGGGGTACCAACTCCAGTATTTGACGTGGCAGTGTTTTTTTCGGAGCAAACGTCTGCACTTTGAAAGCCCGCAAACGAAGACTGTTGGTTACGACAAAAATGGAGCTGAAAGCCATGGCTCCTGCTGCAAACATAGGACTAAGTAATCCATAGGCTGCAACGGGTATCAATGCTACGTTGTAGAATAAAGCCCATATCAGATTTTGAACGATGGTTTGCGAAGTTCCCCGTGATAAAGAAATGGCTCGTCCAACACCTGAAAGGTCACCACTGATGAGTATAATGCCGGCAGCAGCCATAGCTATGTCTGTTCCGGTGCCAATGGCAATCCCAACATCAGCTTGTGCCAGTGCAGGGGCATCGTTAATGCCGTCCCCAACCATAGCGACTACTGGATGAGCGTAATTTCCAAGGGAGGTTGCTGCCTGAAGTTGCTTGATAGCTTCGGCTTTATCACCGGGAAGAACTTCAGCAACTACCCGCTCAATACCCACTTGCCTGGCAATGAAATCGGCCGTGCATTGGTTGTCACCGGTAATCATGACAATATCCAAACCCAATTGACGCAATTCTGCTATGGCCTCCTTTGCTCCCGGTTTGACGGTATCTGCCACTGCAATCAATCCGATGGGGACCGGTTTATCCTTTTGATCCGTCCTGCTGTAAGCTATAATCATAGCAGTCTTACCTTCGCTTTGAAGTTTTTTTATTTCTGAGAGGTGAGGCTCGAGATCTATAGCCTCATTTTGCATCATCCTTGGATTGCCGATCAGAATTATTTTATCCTCCACTGTTGCCCGAATACCAAATCCGCCGAATGAACGAAATTGAACAGGTTCAGAAAGTGTCAGTCCTTTATCTATGGAAGCTTTAACTATTGCCCTTCCCAGAGGATGTTCGGAACCGGACTCCGCACTTGCTGCCAAACGAAGAATTTCCTCTATAGAAAAATTCGACAGTGGTAGAATATTTGTGACTTCAGGTTCACCACGGGTAATGGTTCCTGTTTTATCGAGCACAACGATGTTTACACGGCCAGCGAGCTCCAAGGTCTCACTGTTTTTGAACAAAATGCCATTTTCTGCACCTTTAGATGTGCCGACCATGATGGCTGTTGGTGTTGCAAGTCCGATGGCGCATGGGCAGGCAATAACAAGCACTGCAATGGCTTTCATCATGGCACTCGTCCAGCCGATATCGGCTATATAAATCCATCCCAGAAAGGTGAATAAGGCCATTCCGATGATGATGGGAACAAAATATTTTCCAATTTCATCGGTGAGTTTATGAATAGGAGCTTTACTTCCTTGTGCCTCCTGTACCAGACGGATTATTTGTGACAGGGTCGTATTTTTCCCAACCTTGGTCGCTTCAAATTTTAGGAGACCTTCTCTGTTAATGGTTGAACCGATCACCTCATCTCCAGGCCCTTTGATGACTGGCATGGATTCTCCCGTAATCATTGATTCTTCAATGGCTGATCTTCCTTCACTGATGATTCCATCAACAGGAATTTTCTCACCCGGACGAACAATAACGGTATCACCAATAACAACCAATTCAATGTCTATTTCTATTTCCAGCCCGTTTCTTACAACTTTTGCTGTTTTTGCACGCAATCCCATCAACGCTTTTAACGCTTCGGATGTTTTTCCTTTTGCACCTGCTTCCAGGTATTTACCCAAACGTATCAGGGTTATGATAGCTGCTCCTGTTTCGAAATAGACATTGGGGCTATCTATTATTCCAATGGTCACTAAAAGGCTGGAAAAATAGGCCACCGACGATCCCATCATAATCAGAACATCCATGTTTGCCCGTCCAAAACGAAGGCTGTTGAAAGCACCTTTATAAAATTGCCAACCGACTACAAACTGGACAATGGTTGCGGCAAAAAGCATGGCATACAGATCGTACGTAAAACCTACGACTTTAAAATCACGAAGCATGCTGAAAATAATCAGTGGAACTGTAAACACGAGTCCAATAATCAGGAGATTTTTTTGCTTGCGCAGCTCTGAACTGCGAACTTTGGCTTCCACATCCTCCATCTCCTCTGCGGTTCCAGCCACTACCAAATCAAAGCCAACTTTTCGAATGACAGCTGCCATATCGGCAATACGGATCATTCCGGGAATGTATTCCAGCATAGCACGTTCGGTGGCATAACTTACACTGGCAGATAGTACGCCGTTTTGTTGGTTCAGAATTTTTTCCAGCAAGCGGACATCGGTTTGATCCTGCATTCCGGTAATGGGTAACTCAATTTTACCAATAGCCACGCCATACCCAATTTGCTTAAGGGTGGCTATGATTTCCAGTTCACTTATTTTTTCAGGATCAAAAACAAGGTTTAGTTTTTCACTTGCAAAATCAACATGAACATCTATTACACCAGACATCTTATTGAGCCTGGATTCAATCGCCAGGGCACAGTTGCTGCAGGATAGCCCTGTTACAGGCATGATGACTTTTTTTGTGTGATTCATTTTGCTACTATAAAGCGATTTAAACTATTTTACATTTTCTTTATCAACTTGTTCACAACAACTATGTATGGGTTGTATTGATTTCATTGCTGGAACTGGTTCGTAAGAGGCCTTTATGTAGCATCATTGAACCAAGGATGATCAGGATAATGCCCGAAGCATAAATAAAACGTCGCGTCATTGCGTTTGAAAGCAAACGGGCAATAAATCCAAAGCCTATCAAAGCAGGCAAAGTACCCAATCCAAAGAGCGTTAGAAATTTAGCACCTTCCAGTACATCACCATTGCCGGCAGCCATCACATACATCACCTGTAAGGGCCCGCAACCCAAAATAAGTCCCGAAAAAAAACCGACCAGAAAGATCAGGCCATCTCCCATCTGAGAATTTATTTCCGGAATTTTTAATTGGTATCCATACTTCCTGGCAAATAGTAGTATTGCGAATATGGCAGTGAATGCCAGGAATGCCAGTGAATAATTTAAAAGTTGTTTTCTACTGAATGTTGACTTTAATTCAAAAGAATAACCTTTTGAGGCACAGAGTTTCTGAATAGATTCCAGATTGACTTTGTCCTCATCAAACTGAACCTTCAATGTTGCTGTTTTAAAATCTGCTTTTACATATCGGATGCCATCTAACTGATTTATGGTTTCTTCTATACTTTTTTCGCAACCCATACATTGCATTCCGATGATTATTCGCTCATTTGTTACAATCATGACTCATTGGAATTTGTTGATAAATGTGCTTTTCCTAAATTTTAAGGCTTTGAAAGTGAACAAGGTCTTAATTTATTTTGTTCACCTTTTTTGATAAATAATAAAGGTATGATTGTTAATCCATAAGTGAATTATGTAACAATTTTCAAATGTAATGTAACAATTTTTCGGAATATAATGATCAACTTCGAAATGTATATATTTAGTGTCCAAAATTAATTTAGTTACCTCATTATCTGTATATTAAAAGCCTAATAGTAAAGCAATACAAACTAAGATTTCATCTTTTAAGAATGAATAAAGCTATTTCAATTTTAAAAAAGACCTTAAAAGTAATTTTATGGGTAATTATCGGCTATGTATTAGTAATGCTACTAGTTGCTGCGCTTATACAAATTCCTGCTATTCAGTTGAAAGTGGCTCATTTTGCTACATCCTTTGTCAGCGATAAAACACATACAAAAGTAGAATTGAAAAAAATAAACATTCGCTTTCCAAAATCCATTGTTGTGGAGGGACTTTACCTGGAAGATCTTCAGAAGGACACGTTGATTTATGCAAAACAAGTAAAAATAAACATCGCTTTCAAGGACCTGTTTGTAAACAAGATACATCTGAGTTCTTTGGTTTTAACAGATCTGGTTTTAAATGTGAACAGATCGGATAAAGACTCCCTTTTCAACTACAATTTTCTACTAACGGCTTTTAGTGACACCACAAAGCAGAAAACCCCTTCAACTCCCTGGACATTCAACCTGGATCAGGTTCGTTTGAAAAATATCAGACTGATTTTTGATGATCAGTTTGCAGGAATGAAAGTTCAGGCAAACCTGAAGCAATTCAAAGTAGACGGGGCTTCAGTTGATCTGGAAAAACAGTTGATCGCATTGGATTTGATAGCCTTATCAAAAAGCAGCATTCTGTACAGTAAAAAAGACAGCGTTTCATCAGAAAAAACGGTTGTTTCAAGTAAAACTACTACAACAAAAAACAATTGGAAAGTCTCCGTGAAACAGATTGATTTGAAGGACGATAGACTAAGCTACACCATCGGAAACAAAGCGAAAAAAATAAACACGTTCGATGCATCTCATCTGAGTTATAGACAAGTCACACTGAAAGCCTCCGCTTTACATTATTCGTCAGACCTGACTGAACTATCTATAGAAAAATTTTACGCAGTTGATCAGAATGGTTTTACTATTACAAAATTCGAAACCGATTTTAGGATGGATGCACATTCCATCAGCGCCAAAAATATACGGGCTAATACATCGAATTCATCTATGGAGGGGAATTTTCTTTTAAAGTATAAATCCTTAAATTCATTGGTTGATTCCATGCAATACGCAACTTTGCATGCGGATGTGAAAAAATTGAGCATCTATAATGCCGATTTACTGTATTTTAGCCCTTTACTTTCTGCACAATCTTTTTTCAAGAATAGTAATACGACAACAACCGCTTCCGGACTTATAAGCGGGACATTAACCAATCTGAATGGTAAAAATCTGGAGATTCACACAGGAACAATTACCCGTTTGAAAACAGATTTCAACATTACTGGTTTACCTGATATTAAAAAGGCGGTGTTTCATTTCCCCAATTTGAGAATCAGTTCCGGGCGTCAGGATATCGTCGCAATGGCAGGCTCTTCCCTACCTGAGAGCATCGATCTTCCTGAAAACATCAGCCTGCAAATTGCATTTAACGGGGCCATAAAATCCTTTAAAACGACTGTAGGTATGAGTTGCAGCTTTGGGAAAGCCCATCTTTATGCGATGATTGATCCAAAAGAAAACTTCAGCACCAAAGTGACTTTCACCCATTTTGATCTGGGTCGATTATTAAAGGACAGTAAAATGTATGGCCCTGCAACCTTAACAGCAGAAGCAATTGGGCATGGACTGGATATGAAAACAATCCAGACAAAAATCAAGGCTGAAGTATCACAGATCTATTTGAATCAATACGACTATCACAACCTGAAGGTGGATGGACGGATATCAGGCCGGGAATTTGAAGGAAAAATCAATCTGAATGATTCCAATGCGAAGTTGGATTTTGATGGCCTGGTCAATTTGAATCCCAAACAGGAATACTACAAATTTCGTTTTAATTTGAAAGGAGCCAATCTAAAAAAACTTCATTTTACGAAAACTGACACTCGGATAGGATTGCTTGCCTTCGCTGATTTAAAAGGGAATACGGCAAACAATATCAACGGAAAAGCCAAAATTTCCAACATCCTGATTATGCACGAAGGCAAAAAATACAGGCTTGATTCCTTTTTGGTGGCATCCATCAACGAACCTAAAAAAAGCGAATTAAACTTAAAGAGTTCACTCGTGGGTATTAAATATTCAGGAAGCCTTTCACCTACGCGGCTTTCGGCAGAGATCACGGCTTTGATCAACAACTATTTTCCGATTTCCGGCCCGATTAAAAATACCGGTCAGGTCAAAAAGTCTGGTCGGCCGAAACAACCAAAATCCACCGAACCTCAGAATTTTAATTTTGAGATCCAACTTCACAACCATCCCATTATTTCAGAGGTGCTCCTGCCCCAACTAAAGGAGTTTGAACCCGGATTGATTAAAGGAAGTTTTGACAGTGAAAAAAGCGATCTGAAACTGAATGCAAACATGCATAAAATAGTCTATGGCACCACCGTGATAAACGACCTGGAAGTGGACGTACATTCAGATTCATCGGCCTTAAACTACAAAGTATCTACCAGTTCTATTTTGAACACTCAGGTGAAATTTGACAACTTACTTTTGGAAGGTAAACTGGCCCATCAACGCATTTTTGCCAACATCTCTTCTATTGATCAAAAAAAGAATAAAAAGCTCCAGATTCGTTCCGAAATTATAATGGATAAAAACGACTACAAAATAACGCTCGACCCAAAGGACTTTTACCTAATGGACGACCGATGGGACATTGCAGCTGATAATTTTATAAAAGTGGGCAATCAAGGCTTCCTGATTCATCATTTTAATATCCAAAAGGGAGAAAGTCAGATCAACATTACTTCTGTCAACGATAAATTTAAGGACGATCTAAGCCTGGAAATACGGAATTTCAAACTGGATGACGTTTCCAGAATCATTGAAAAAGATACCAGTTTCGTGAAAGGGAAAGTGGATGGAAAGGTGTTGCTAAAGAGCGTGAACAACTCGTATGGTATTATCGCTGATGTCGGAATTAGCGACCTGTTTGTCCGAAATGTTCCTATTGGAAATTTATCCCTGAAAGCAGAAAATCCTACTACGGAGAAATTTAACATTGATGTCAGATTATCGGGAGCAGGAAATGACCTGAATGCGAATGGATCGTATACTCCCAACGGAGGAGATCATTCCATAAATCTTAAAATGGTGGTGAAATCGCTTTCTATGCAAACCCTGAAAGCCTTTTCGTTTGGACAGATTACCGATGCATCCGGGAATCTATCCGGAAATTTTCAGGTTGTTGGAAGCACCTCAGCACCTGAAGTGACTGGAGAAATTGTTTTCAGCAATGCTTTTATCACGCCAGCCATACTCAATAACCCCCTGGAATTAAAACAGGAGACTGTTCAAATAAAAAACGATGGAGTCTATTTCAATTCTTTTACGCTTTTAGATGCTAAAAAGAATGCTGCAAACATAGATGGTGTGGTACATATGAAAAAATTCAGCGATTTCATTTTTGACCTGCACATCAATTCAAAAGACTTCTTGTTGTTCAACTCAACGGCCAGAAACAACAAAGAGTTCTTCGGCAGAATGGTCCTTGACAGCAAAATTGATATCAGCGGACCACTCACACTGCCTGTAGTCAACGCCAGGATGAAAGTGAAGAAAGGTTCCTATTTTACCTTTGCTGTACCTGAAGATAAACTGTCAGCAGATAAAGGGGAAGGCATTGTTGAATTTGAAGATACCTTGTTACAGAATCCAATTCTTTACGGATCAGTCGAAAAAGAAGCCACAAAATCAACTCTGACAGGATTTGACCTTTCCTCCATCATTGAAATCGATAAACAAGCCACTTTGAGATTGTTAATCGACCCTGCATCAAGCGATTCTCTAGTGGTCAAAGGCGAAGCTGCCTTAAGTTTCTCCATGGACCGAAGTGGTAAAATGAGCCTTACAGGAGCCTACAATTTGGATGAAGGCAGTTATCTCGTTTCACTGGAATCAGTCATTAAACGAAAATTTGACATCGAATCTGGCAGCACCATTATTTGGAATGGAGATCCAATGAGTGCTGATATTTCCATCAATGCCATATATACAGTCAGAACCTCCCCCATTGATCTTGTAGCGGATCAGATGATAGGTCTGAGTGACGCGGACATCAATGCATACAAGCAACGTTACCCATTTCTGGTCTATCTGAAGCTGCGCGGAGAACTGTTAAAACCTGAAATCAGCTTTGAAATAAAACTGCGGCCAGAAGATAAAGGTATTCTGAACGGTGCAGTCAATGCAAAACTGACTCTTCTCAATGAAGATCCATCCGCACTGAACAAGCAAGTATTCGCACTTTTGGTTTTGGGTCGCTTTATTCAGGAAAATCCATTGCAGACCGAAGCCAGCAGTGTATCCTCTGCAGCTCGTGCCACCGTGGGGAAATTACTATCGGCACAATTGAATCAATTGAGTTCAAAATTGGTGTCCGGCGTGGAATTGAATTTTGATGTACAATCCTACGACGAATATCAGTCCGGGCAAGCACAGGGAAGAACGCAGGTGGACATTGGAGTAAAAAAACAACTTTTTAATGAACGGTTGAGTGTTCAGGTAGGTGGAGTTGTGGATGTGGAAGGTGAAAAAGCCAAACAAAACTCGGCCAGCAACATTACCAGTGATGTGACGATGGAATACAAACTGACCAAGGATGGCCGTTACCGCTTAAAAGGTTTCAGACACAACCAATACGAAGGTGCTATCGATGGTCAACTGGTAGAGACCGGAGTAGGCATTCAGTATGTACGGGATTTCAATAAATGGAAATATTTCTTAAAAGCTCCAAGAGTAAATGGCGAATCAACGAAAAGAAAAAAAACCAATGAAACAGTCAAAAAATAGTACCTGTGTGATGCTCCTGGCTTGCCTGTTTCTTGCTTCTTGCAGTGGAACAAAGCATTTGCCTGCAGGTGAAAAACTATACACCGGTGCGGAAATAAAATTGGAATCGACCGATCACATCAGCAACAAAGGATTTGTAAAATCGGTTGCTAAAGACGCAGTGCGTCCTCTTCCCAATAAGACCTTTTTGGGCATGCGACCCAAATTGTGGATGTATATGAAAGCAGAAAAATCCAACAAGAAAGGCTTAAATAAATGGTTTAATAAAAACGGGGAAGCCCCTGTTTATATGAGTTCTATAAAACCAACAACCACTTCATCCATCATCGATTCAAAATTATTTAATATCGGGATATTCAATAGTTTAACCGAATTTAAGATTGTTGAAAAGAAGCATACCGCAAAAATAATTTATACCAGTTACATCCATGCGCCCTATACCATCAAGGAATTAAAATATTCTATTTCGGACGATAGCATCCGTCATATCCTTCAAACAGATACCAAAAAATCGTTTCTGAAACCAGGTGACCAATACAATCTGGAATCGTTGAAAGCAGAAAGATTGCGGATTGATGTCCTACTTAAAAATAAAGGTTATTTCTACTTTAGTCCGGATTATTTATTGTTTAAATCGGATACCACAGAAGTGGATAAAACCATCTCTTTCAGACTGACATTAAAAAATACGACCCCTAAAAATGCCCTGACAGTTTATCACATCAACAGGGTTTTCATCGACCAGGATTACTCCTTGAATGCAGACTCATTACGGAGAAAAAAAGACACCATCCGATACCAAAACAGTATCTTTTTGGGAAGAGCATCCAATAAGACCATCAGACCAGGTGTTATACTGCGTTCGGTTTACCTGAGAAAAAGAGAAATCTATACCAGAGAAAACCACGACATCACGCTGAACCGCTTAATGTCTATGGGCAATTTCAAGTTTGTCAGTGTAAAATTCTCAGACAGCGACACACTGGCTCCGGGATATCTGGATGTGACCATTTTAATGACTCCTATGACCAAACGTACTTTCAGGGCTGAAATAGATTTAGTGTCAAAATCAAACAATTTTATGGGGCCTCGTATGGACTTCAGCTACCTGAACAGAAACACTTTTAAAGGAGCTGAATTGCTGAATCTCAATATTGCCGGATCCTTTGAGGCTCAGGTAGGTGGTAACAATCTTTTCTCTTACTCGGTAGCACCACAAGCCGAAATTACTTTCCCGGGCATATTGATTCCATTTAAAATAATCAGGACCAACAGTTTGTATGCACCAAAAACCCACTTTTCGCTTTCGTACAATTATATGAAAAGGGTCAACTATTTCGATATGCAAACCCTTCAATTCACTTATGGTTTTAAATGGAAAGATATTCTGATTAAAGAACAGGAACTAAATCCCGTCATGATCAGTTTTGCTTCACTCGCAAACAAATCAACTTTGTTCAACGATTTGCTGAAAGCCAACCCTTTCCTTAAAAAAAGCTATGAGGAACAGTTTATCGCCGGTGGAAATTATGCTTTCACCTACAACGAACAACTGGGTACAGAAAAAAAGCTGCAATACTATTTTCATCTCGAAACAGAGGCCTCGGGTAATGTCCTGTCATTGGCCAAAATCCTTACTGGAGAAAAAATTTCATCCGAAAAGCCAGCTACCCTTTTTGGTTCTGCCTATTCACAATATGCGAAATTAAGTGTAGACGGACGTGCATATTACACGTTTGCAGATAAAAATAAAGTGGCAATCAGGTTTTTTGCAGGTGTAGCAAAACCTTATGGAAATTCCTCTGTTTTACCGTATAGCAAACAATTTTTCAGTGGCGGTCCAAACAGTCTACGTGCTTTCCCTATCAACTCGATGGGACCGGGTACCTACCAACAGAATGCCGACAGCATTGGATTCCTTCAAATGGGTGGTGATGTTAAACTGGAAATGAATGCAGAATACCGTTTCAATATCTACAAATTTTTCAAAGGTGCCTTGTTTGCAGATGCAGGGAATGTCTGGCTGTTGCAATCAAATCCGACCCTGAATGTCGACCCTTTTTCCTTCTCAAAATTTGCCGATGAAATAGCAGTCGGAGCTGGTATCGGACTAAGAATGGATCTGACGTTTTTCGTCCTTCGGTTTGATCTTGCCATGCCTCTGAGAAAGCCCTGGCTGAAGCAAAATAGCCGATGGGTTACCAATCAGATCAACTTTGCAGACCCTTCCTGGAGAAAAGATAACCTGGTTTTAAATGTGGCTATCGGATATCCGTTTTAATCCTTACTATTATTCATTTTCATTAATTTCCAAAATTATGAAGTTTAAAGAATTTTTCATCAAAAAAAAGGGATCAACATCAGACAATGATTTTAATGGATATCCGGTTTATCCCCCCGAAGAAGACATTTACATTCAAGCACTGAAAGAAAGTAAAATTTCTCCTGAAGCAATCTCAAAAACCGTTGTTTCCAAAAAAGAGGAACAAGTGGAAATTGACACGACAAAAGATTTATCCGATATTGACTTAGATGTACCCGGTTCAGAATTGGACGACGAACAGGAAATTATTGGCAATGAAGATGAAGAAAACAATTATTACAGCTTAGGCGGGGAAGACCACGCAAATCTGGAAGAAAATAAAGGTGAATAACGAATCTAAAAATTTGACAAAATGACCAAAATGAACAAAGTATTGATTGCGCTTGATTATGATCAAAGTGCAAAGAAAGTAGCTGAACAAGGGTTTTTATTGGCTAAAACCATGGGAGCTCAAGTAGTCTTGCTGCATGTGATCTCTGACCCGGTTTATTACTCATCCACCGAATATTCACCCATCATGGGTTTTACGGGAACCTTGGATCAATACCCCTTGCAATTTGATGCGACGGAAGGCTTGGAAAAAGCAACGCTCCATTTCCTGGAAAAATATAAAGAACATCTGGGCGATGATAGCATTCAAACAGTGGTCAAAAATGGCGATTTTTCTGATGTCATTGTAAAAACTGCAAAAAGCTTGCATGCTGATGTTATTGTGATAGGTTCACATAGTCGTAAATGGTTGGAAGACATAGTCATGGGAAGTGTCACCAAGGAAGTATTGCAACATACGACTATTCCATTATTCATCATTCCAACTGGTAAAAAGATCTAAATTGGAATTAAAAAAAATCAGAAACGAAGTTGAATAAAGTTGCATTGTACGTCCAATCTTTATCCAAAAGAAAATGGAAATGCCGGGAATTAGTACGAACAATGTGGTATATTTTACTTTTATTTGTATAAATATGTAATAACCTCCCTCATGAAAGTGGAAATGAAGAAACCAACGGTCTCTTCAAAAGAAAAAACAGCTGAAGTTTACAGGTTTCCAATAGTGGGCATCGGTGCTTCTGCCGGCGGCCTGGAAGCTTTTGAGCAATTTTTGGTTCATGTGCCTGAAAACAGTGGAATGGCGTATGTTGTGATCCAACACCTGGATCCTACTCAAAAAGGCATGCTTCCGGAATTGCTTCAGCGAATTACTAAAATGAAGGTTTTTCAGGTCAAAGACCGAATGGTTGTGAAACCAAACCAAGTGTATGTAATACCTCCCAATAAAAGTATGACAATACTGAAAGGCATGCTTCGTTTATCGGAACCAATTGAAGAAAGAGGCTTACGTCTTCCTATAGATACATTCTTTCGCTCGCTGGCCGATGAAAGACTGGAACGAAGTGTGGGAGTCATTCTTTCAGGAATGGGGTCAGATGGAAGTGCCGGCATTCGGGCTATCAAAGAAAAAAACGGTATTGCCATGGTTCAAAGCCCGGGCACCGCAAAATTTGACAGTATGCCCCGCAATGCTATAGAATCAGTACAAATTGATTTTGTTGCACCTGCCAATGAATTACCTGAAAAAGTACATTCGTTCTTTAAACAACAGCCATTTTTCAAACCTGAAACGGAAATAGATGTAGAATTAAAGGAAAATAATTCCCTCGAAAAAATCAATAGTCTACTTCGGGCACACACCGGAAACGACTTTTCCTTATATAAAAAAAACACGGTCTATCGCCGCATTGAAAGGCGCATGATCGTCCATAAAATTGATAGAATAGCTTCATATGTCCGTTTTTTGCAGGAGAATCCAAAAGAAGTGGATATCCTTTTCAAAGAACTTATGATTGGTGTCACAAATTTCTTTCGGGATGTGCTGGTTTGGGACAAGCTGAAGGACACCATTGTTCCGGCAATGATTGAAAAGGCTCAAGCCGGCGATATCCTGCGTGCCTGGTTACCAGGTTGTTCTACAGGTGAAGAAGCTTATTCACTGGCTATTGTGTTTAAAGAAGCTCTTGAGAAGATCAATCCACATGGAGGTATATCTTTACAAATATTTGCAACAGATCTCGACAACGATGCCATTGAGACAGCCAGAAAAGGTATGTTTTCGGGAAATATTGTGACCGATGTTTCATCCGATCGCTTGAATCGTTTCTTTAATAAAACGGAGGATGGCTACCGCATCAATACGGAGATACGGGAAATGATCGTATTTGCGCAGCACAACATTATCATGCATCCGCCTTTTACAAAAATAGATATCCTTTCGTGTCGGAATCTGCTCATTTACATGGATGCTGAGTTGCAAAAAAAATTGTTTGGTTTGTTTTACTACAGCATTAACCCGGAAGGTATCTTGTTGCTTGGAAGCTCAGAATCGCTGGGCACTCAAAGTATGCTTTTTTCTCCCATTGAGGCTAGATTAAAAATATTTAAACGCTCTGATACGTCATTAAAACAGGATTTGCTGAATTTCCCCTCCTCTTTTTCCCGTAAAGATATATCAACTATGGAAAAGCAACTACCTGTCAAATCTTCTCAAAGTATTGAATTTCTTGCCAACGAGTTGTTGTTGCAACAATTTTCACCACCCGGAGTTTTGGTGAATGAAAATGGGGATATCATTTACATCAGCGGACGTACGGGTAAATATCTGGAACCCGCAGTAGGAAAAGCAAACCTGAATATATTTGCCATGTTGCGGGAAGGATTGCGTAACGAATTCCCGGTTGCATTCCACAAAGCGATTCAGTCGAAAGAATCGGTGGTGATGCGCAACATCAAAGTTGGAACAAACGAAGGCAACAAAACGATCAATGTAACCATTCGATGGATAGATAAACCTGAGCCTTTACACGGTATGGTTATGATTATATTCATTGATATACCAGAAATTTCCGGCCAGAAAAATAAAGAAAAAAAGGGAAAAAATCATTTAGACAGCACCATACAATCTGAATTGGAAAAAGAGTTGCAACACCTGCACGATGAAATGCAGAGAACCCTCGAAGAAATGCAGACTTCGCAGGAAGAATTAAAATCGGCCAACGAGGAATTGCAATCCACCAATGAAGAGCTGCAATCCACCAATGAAGAGCTGTCAAGTTCCAAGGAAGAAATGCAAAGCTTGAATGAAGAGCTTCAAACAGTAAACGTTGAGTTGCAATCGAAGGTGGATGATTTTTCACGGATTAAAAATGATATGAAAAATCTGCTGAACAGCACGGATATTGCCACCTTGTTTCTCGATAAAGAATTGAATATCCGTCGCTACACCAATCAGGCTACCAAAATTTTCAAACTCATAAAAAGCGACATTGGACGACCATTCACAGACCAGGTTTCTGAACTGATATACCCGGAACTGGCCTCGGATGCGATGGAGGTATTAAAAACACTGACGTTTATTAAAAAACAAATTCCAACTGAAGACGGACGATGGTTTTCCATTCGTATCATGCCCTACCGCACCTACGATGACAGAATAGACGGTTTGGTCATCACCTTTTTCAACATGACCGATATCAAACAGCTGGAAGCAGAATTGCATGAAACAGAGCAGATGCATCGGTTGATCCTAAAATCATCGACAGATATCATTATTCGATTATCAACCGACTGGAAAATTATCGAATTTAATACAGAAGCTGAACTTTTTTTCAGGAAAAAGCAGAAAGAGGTTATCAACCAAAATTTCCTGGCATTGTTTGTTCCTGAACCTGTACGTAAAAAGACTGAAAAAGAGTTGAATAAATTACTAAAAAAGGGACTCAACACCAATTATACCATGCAGTTACCAACAACGAAAAGCTTGGTACCCGAAGTTGATTGGTCGGTCAATATCCTGCTCAATAACCAGAGAAAGCCGTCTGGAATAATTCTAATCACTAAAAAGACCAACCAAAAATGAATTACGAAGAATTGGATTTGACGGATGCTCAAATACTCCGTATAAAAGCTGAAGAAAAACTGAAAGTGGCAAAAAAAGCAAACACACCTGTTAAAGAAACAGAGGTTAAAAGGCTATTGCATGAGTTGCAAGTACACCAGATTGAGCTGGAAATGCAAAACGAAGAGTTGCGTCAAGCCAATGAAACGGCTGAAAAAGCACTGGAAAAGTACACGATGTTGTTCGATTTTGCCCCTATGGGCTATTTCACGCTCAATCACGATGGAAGCATCGATGATTTGAATTTTACGGGTGCTGAAATGCTCGGAGACAAACGTTTTTGTCTGTTTAACTGCAATTTTAAACTATTCGTTGACGAAGAGTCTTTACCAACATTTAATAACTTCTTCAACCGTCTTTTTACCTTAAAAACAAAAGAGTCGTGCGAAGTGATGCTTGGTTACGACGAAAATCCCTTGTGTAGGGTGTATATGGAGGGAATTGTGACCTCGGATGACAAGCAATGTCTTTTGTCGGTGATTGATGTTTCTGACTTCAAAAAGTAGAAAAAAAACATGTGAAAGATGTAATCATTTTCTAAGAATCTGTAAAATTTCCCAATTAAAAGTGTTCATCTTTACTTCGTGAAATTTTTCACAGATGTCCCGCCAGAAGCGGTAATTAAATCTTTCATAGAAAATGGCTAAAACTAGAAATGTATTTTTCGCACTAGCGATTATTTCAACGGTTGTGATGATCAGCAATGGTTGTGCAGAAAAAGATCCTGCTCCCAAAAGCACGGTTTATGACCTTAAAGCAGAAGACGTACTCGGTGTAACCGGAACAGTCACTTTTACGGAAACCAGCGCTACTCTTGCGACCATTGATATTGCATTATTCGGTGCTCCTTCGGGAACACACCCTGCAGAGTTACGCATGAATTCAGCTGTAGAAGATGGTGATGTTGTTGTTCAACTAAATCCTATTGATGAGACTGGAAAAAGTTCAACGGTTGTTACTGCTAAAACGTACGCTCAGTTGATTTCATACGACGGATTTATCAAAATCCACAAAAGCAATTTTGAACCGAATGTCATTCTTGCAAGAGGCGATATCGGCGGTAATTTAATCACAAGCACCAATAAAACTTATCAATTGGCAGCCATTGGTACCTACGGTGTATCCGGGAATGCTTTGTTTGAAAAAAGGCTGAATGGTAACACCTTAGTGACCATTTCGCTCATAGGAACCATTTCGGGCGATACTTATCCGGCATCTATCAATCTGGGCAACATCGCTTCTATAGGTGGTGGTCCAGTGGTAAAAACATTGAATCATGTTGATGGAGCCAGCGGTAAAAGTTATACGAATATCCGGGCATTGAACAGCGGTATTGCTATATCGTACAACAATTGGTTGATGTACGATGGTTATATCAATATTCAACAAACCTCTGTAAACTCAGATCATATTATCTGTCACGGAAATATCGGTACAAATTAAAAATACGTTTAAAAACGTAAACCCACTCTCTGGTCTCTAACCGGGAGTGGGTTTTTTAATACACAAAAGAAAAATTCACTAGTTGGATTTTTTGTCTGATTTCTCTTCAATCGTTTCTACGATATATTCTACGTGATAGTCTTCATTTAAATCCATCCTTTTTTTGGCAATGACTTTTTTCGAGTAATAAGCATACGTTGTTTCTACTGCCACAAGCACTGAAAGAACAATCAGAACCATCGATACCCAGGGAACAGAAGGATGTCCATTATCCAGAATCCAACCATCGTACACAGCCAATACCAATGCCCAATTAGACATGGTAAACATGACGATGGCAGGAATAAATGCAGCCAACCATACGTTGGAGTTTTTCCTGGTATTGAGCAACCAAATGGTAACACCAATCAGTGCAAGAGCTGCAAGCAACTGGTTGGAAGCACCAAAGGTTCCCCAGAAAATTTTCCACGCGGGGACAGGATTACCGGCAGGATCTGTCATGGTCTGAAAAATAAAGAAAACAGGTACCCCAGCTGTCAAAACTGTTCCGAGCAGCTTACCTTTCCAATCTTTCAATCCTGTAAGTTCTTCAACAATGTATCTTCCAAGTCTGGTACAAACATCGAGTGTATCGTAGACAAACGTGGTGAAAGCCATCAGACCGAAGGTTATCCCAAAGGTGGCCGAAATGCCCAAAAGCTCCATAAATCGGCCTATTCCGGAAGCATAAATGAAATTTGGTGCTTTAGAAACCATAGCAGAATCTATGGACAGAATCATCACACACGCAATAGACACAACGGCAACCATACCCTCCAGAAGCATGGCGCCATACCCTACCGGCTTGGCGTCACTCTCCTTTTTAAGCTGTTTGCTGGTGGTACCGGAAGAAACCAGTGCATGAAAACCGGAACAGGCACCACAGGCTATGGTTATAAAAAGAACAGGGAACATGGGCAACCAAAAAGAGCTACCGGCAGCAGCATCGGGTCCCAAATTTACAAAGGCCGGATATTGAATGGTGTATCCTCCAAAAATCAGACCTATGGCTGCAATAATTAAAGAAGCATACAGAAAGTATCCGCCCAGCGCGCCCCTGGGCTGAAGCAGTGACCACATGGGCAACACCGAAGCAACCAGACAATACAAAAGAATGATGACGCCCCAGGTTTTCTGACCGGAAGCTAAATCAGCTATCGGCAAGTTTACAGGCATAAATTGGCCTGCCCAAATCGCGATACCAACCAGTGGAAGAAAAATAAGCAAGGCCATCCCTTCTTTGAGTTTGGCAAATCTCATGAGAAAACCCATGATTATTGGAAGGATCAGATACATGATGGAAGAGGAAGCAATGGCACCACCACTCACTGTTTCACCGGATTCAAGAGTGACCAATCCAACAAAAGAGCTGGCTGTTATATCCGTAAAAGCGATGATAACATAAACAAGTGCTATCCAGACAAAGATCATAAAAAGAATCCATGCTCTGGAAGATACATTTACTTTGATTACTTCCGTGATGGAACGTGCCTTATGCCGTATTGAGGCCACCAGAGATCCCATATCGTGTGTTCCACCTATAAAAATGGAGCCAATAAGTACCCAGAGTATAGCGGGTGCCCAACCAAACATAACACTGGCCAGGATAGGGCCATTGATGGGGCCTGCAGCTGCAATGGCTGAAAAATGCTGCCCCAGAAGCATGCCCTTTTTTGCCGGAACATAATCCTGACCGTCGTTGATTTCTTCAGAGGGTGTAATCTTCGTATCATCCAGCTGGAACACTTTTTTACTGAGAAAACGTCCATACGTGAAATAAGCGATTAAAAGGAGGATTCCGGCTCCAAGAACGATAAACAATACATTCATACTTTTTACTTGGTAGGGTTTGTTACGTAATTCTGAATTTTCGTTTGCATGGCAGGACTCAGTTTTTTTACCAGCTCTGCATTGTAGGAACGATTATGCAAAGGATGTTTGGTTATTTGATTGGCGGCTATGGCGTAAGAACGAGATATAGCGGCAAATGAACCATCTTTCACTGCTGGATCCACATCGGTTGTAAATATCGAAAGGGTACGATCGCTGTTGTAAAAAAGGTCGAATGTGCGAAATTGCTGAGGAAATTCTCTCAGGGACGATGTCTCAATTTCCCAAAAACCAAGTTCAGGTTGTTCAGAATCGGGTGATGGAAAAGCGGTCACTGTATTGAGGTGACGATGACCTGAAATCCACAAAATCAGATTGGGATAGGTGTGTAGTTTGGCTATCAGATTACTCTCTGTCACAAAAGCGTTGGCCCACCACCCTGTGAAAGATCCCGGTTTTTCTACACCAATCGGTATATGAGCGGCAATAACCATCAGTTTTCCTTCAGCCTGTCCCTTATCGAGTTCTGCTACAAGCCAGTTGTATCGCTTCTGATCCAGGGAGCCATAGCCATAAATCATCGCGCCGGTATCGTCGTCTCTTTGGGTATCATCGAGTACAATGACTTTGACCGGCAAATTCGATTTCGGCTCAAATGAATAACAGGCAAACCCCGTAGTAGCATCAGCTTTATTAAAACCATGACCTTTCGGGCTGGTTGACGTATTTTGAAATTCATTCATCCACTGCCCTGTAGACAAGGAACGGCGCTTGGGATCTGCAGGAATCTTAACTGGATTTGTACTAACGACAGGCCCAGCTCCAATTACATCCCCGTAAAGTGTCCGGCCATCCAGTACACCCATGAAAAAATCGCGTTTGTTAAAACCTCCGGGTGCAAAAATATTACCCATTTTAAGGATGCTGTCTCCAATCATTGCTTTACGAATGTAGTCGTTCACAGGGTCTATTCCCATCCAGAAATGGTCGTGATTTCCGAGCGTAGCATACCAGGGTATAGTTCTGTCAAGCCCTGCAGCCTTGTATTCATCCTGATAATCATTTTTGGGGCCGGGGTTGGGATCATCCTTTTGGCCGGAATCGGGATTAATTGTTTTACCGTCAAAAATATCAATAAACCATCTCAGTTCATTGTATTGATTGTTGTTGCAGAGATCGCCCAAAGCAACTCCGAAATCGAATTTATTTGCTTTATGCAAGGCATTGATAGTTTGAATGGCTGCATCCAGAACATGAGTGGAATACAGCATCACCGGTGAATAAGCTGAAATGCTGGGGCGGGCTATTTTCCAACCAAAATAAGCTCCTCCTGCAGGTGATTCTTTATCCGTGATGTGAATGTCAGTCATAGCAAAAAAACGCAACAGCTTTGCCGAATTCGTCATCAAAGACGCGTTGTATCCCGATGGCATCAGGTCTAACCTTTGAGCATAAGGATGTCCGGCAGCATAAGACCATAATCCATAGCCAAACTGTTGGTATTTGGACACCTCATAGGTAAAAAGGCTTGGCAAGGCAATGGTATCAACCGCAATGGTTCTGTCTAACGTAGAAAAGGCCTGCGAAGCTATTGGATAAATCTCGGGGGGAGTTCCCACTTCATCCTGTCTGCAACCACTGACAAAAAAAAGAGCCAAACCTAATGCCGCAAACCGGCATCGTTTCAGAATATGAGTGTTTTTCATACAATGTTTTTTTTTAAATAATCGCGAAACAATTTACGAAAAATTTTAAATGAAAAAATAAAAATCCTTATTTCTTAAAATTAAGCTGAACAACAAGAAGCATGTGTGAATCATGTAACTTTTCTCCTATTTTTTATAACGTCTCTGATTGTCAACCGCTTTACTTTTACAGCTCAAAACATCTTAGAAAATGAACTTCATAGATTATTACAAGATTCTTGAAATCGGTAAAACAGCAACACCGAAGGACATTAAACTGGCATACCGAAGATTAGCCAGAAAGTACCACCCCGATCTAAATCCGAAAGATCTGAATGCCAAAAATAACTTTCAACAAATCAATGAAGCAAACGACGTATTAAGCGATCCGGAAAAACGAAAGAAATACGATGAATATGGAGAAAACTGGCAACACGCAGAGGACTATAAAAAGGCTGAGCAAAATCAGGAACAATCCTCCAATCACGGTGAACAAAGATATACAGGTTCACAAGGAGATTTCTCCGACTTTTTTGAGTCCATGTTTGGAGGGACTGCCGGTGGAAGTCGAAAAAGACAGGTAAAATACAGAGGCGAAGATTTTAATGCTGAATTACACCTCAGTCTCATCGAGGCCTATAAAACGCACAAACAGACACTCACAGTGAATGGTGAAAAAATTCGGATAACCATTCCTGCCGGAATTGACAACGGACAAACCATCAAAATAACAGGTCATGGCGGACAGGGAATTAATGGAGGACCAAATGGCGATCTGTACATCACCTTTTCGATTTCTAATGATCCAAAATTTAAGCGATTGGAAAACGATTTATACACCACTGCAGATCTTAATTTATACCAGGCAGTGTTGGGAGGAGAAATTACCTTGGATACTTTCAACGTAAAAGTGAAACTTAAAGTCAGTCCGGGAACACAAAACGGAACTAAAGTCAAATTAAAAGGTAAAGGTTTTCCTCTTTACAAAAAGGAGGGGCAATTTGGAGATTTACTAGTGACGTATACCGTCAAAATTCCCACGAACTTGACGGATAAACAGAAATCTTTATTTACCGAACTATCTGAATTTTAACCATTAAAAATTGGACTATGCGTACAAAAAAATTAATACCGGTCAATGAGTTTTGTGACAATCATCATATTGAAACTTCGTTTATTGATTCACTCCAGGATACTGGATTGATTGAACTGACTAAACTTAAAAACAGCCTGTTCCTAGAAACCAATCAGTTGCAGCAATTGGAAAAAATCCTTTGTTTCCATTATGAACTGGACATCAATCTGGAAGGTATTGAGAGTATATCCAATCTGTTACAACAGATTGATTATCTACAAGAAGAAATTTTAGGTCTAAAAAATAAACTCCGCTTGTATGAGACCTCCTAGTATACTGAAAAAGTGTGAATTATGTAATTCTTATTATAAAATATGTAATACGAATGAATCCAACTTAAGTACTTTTAATTCATACTTCTCAACTATAAGGAAAAATAAACAATGAGTAATTATGAAATATATTCTTAATACATTAATTACATCGTTGGTCGTAATCTGGTTTATTATCTTCTGGAGCTCCAACTCCTTTCAAACCATCGATTTACTCATTGTTTTGTCGGCAATCATTCTCCTTATCAGGATTCTGTTCTATACACAACTTACAAAAAAAAAATCAGACAAATCGTCTGAGATTACTATAAATTAATTAATACAATACACAACATGAAAAAGATTTTATTCTGTTTTTTATGGATGACAGGCACAGTGGCTATGACCTCCGCACAAGAAGAATCAGTACAAGTGGTACAAGTCGTAGAAATCGTATCAGTAGATACGACCATACAAATGCAACCAGTATGTGGACATATTCCTGTTTCACATTGGTCGATTGGTTTTAAAACCGGAGCAAATTACTATACGATGGCACCGCCAGCAAAGAGTCAATACGATAAAATGAACCTGATGGTAGGGGGAAATATTGATTACACCATCAATCCACTTATCGGTATCGGGCTGGAATATACCTTCAACGATTATTCCCGACCATACACCATACCTGGAGAAGTGGGTAGTTTAAAAGGTAATACACACGATGTCATACTTTATGGTTCAACAAACTTGAGCAACGCTTTATCACCCTTCCGAACAGGCTTTTGGAAAAATCTGAATATTTATGGGGATGCAGGTGTTGGTGTATCTGATTTTAACTTTGATTTAAACGGAGGAGGCATGAAATCGAACAGCGTAAATGCACCAATCACGATGTTGGGTAAACTTGGCCTCAATGCTGAATTTACCTTAAACAAATCATTCAATCTGGGCTTTGAAGGTCAATATCGTCTTTATGATACTCCAAAAATGGGTGGTGCTCTATCAACAAACAACAACGATGCATTTATTGCAACCATTGGTTTGCGCTATAAATTTGCTTCCACCAAACAAAAACATGCACGCAACATAAGCTTGTGCGAATACACTCCAAAACCAGTTCCAGTTATTATCCAAAAAGTAGTGCAAGGCGACACTCAGGAAACATTAAACCGCCTGGATGCATCTGAAAAAGAAAATGCAGCACTTAAACAAAAAATGCAGGATGATGCTAAAAACGCAGCCATTCAAAAGTCTCTGGAAGCACAAAATGATGCACTCAAACAAGATAAAAACAACTCCATTTTGAATGAAAATTCCACACTTCAGCAGAAGTTGGATAAAATGGAACAAGATTTAAAAGACTTATCCACTAAAAAAGAAGGTGTTGTCAATGCCTCTTTCGAAACGATCGAATTTAAATCCGGTTCAAGCGTGCTCACTCAAACATCCACTCAATTGTTGGATCAAATTTCCGGTATCCTGATAAACAATTCTTTCTGGACAGGATTCAAAGTCTATGGTCATACCGATAATATCGGATCTATAGCTTACAATCAACGATTGTCTGAATCACGTGCACTCTCTGTAAAAAAATACCTGATGTCTAAAGGTGTATCATCATCAAATGTGATAGCCATTGGTATGGGTGAAAACAAACCTATTGATACCAACGATACACCCCAGGGTCGTCAAAACAACCGTCGTGTAGAATTCGAAATAACAAAATAAAATGACTTTTTCAACCACTAAATCAGTTGTATTAATTGTTGCACACCCCGATGATGAAACATTGTGGGCCGGTGGAACCATACTGAGCCATCCCACCTGGAAATGCTTTGTGGTTTGTCTTTGCCGTGGAAGTGATACAAATCGTGTAACAAAGTTTCTGGAAGCGTTAAAAATATTAAATGCAGGAGGAATTATGGGTGATTTGGATGACGGACCTGAACAAAATCCATTGAATGAAGTTATAGTAGAAAATGCTATTTTACAGCTACTGCCAACCAACCACTTCGATCTGGTTATCACTCATCATTCAACTGGAGAATATACCAGACACCTCAGGCACGAGGAAACCAACAAAGCAGTGATCGCTCTTTGGCGTAGGGGTAAAATCAAAACCAAAGAACTTTGGACTTTTGCTTACGAAGACGGAAACAAAAGATATTTTCCCAGACCGATCGGTATTGCCGATATTTTCCAAAAGCTTTCTGAAAAAACCTGGGTGAAAAAATACGACATCATCCTTAAGACCTATGGTTATGATAAGAATAGTTGGGAAACCAAAACAACACCTATGTCAGAAGCATTCTGGCAATACAAAAATGCCTGGGATGCTAAACTGACTGTTCACCCAATAAATAATGACATTAAAATTAGTAAAATCATGATTATTAAGAATCTGATTCGAAAATGGTAAATACCTTCATAAATAAAAAAAAATGAAAGTACTGGTTTTATACGATTATCCACCTTCCCCGGGAGGGCTTGCAACCCAAGGGGATCTATTATACAAAGGACTACTTGAAATGGGTGTAGATGCTCATGCAGCCCATGTTGACTCCGCTCAGGAAAAAGAATGGTATTACCGTTGGTTTAAACCCGACGTGGTAGTTGGAGTAGGCTATTGGGGACATACCCCACAGCTGGTTATGCATCCGCAAAAATTTGGTATACAAGCAGTCCCCTGGTTGGTTGCCGACGGCTACATTGCAAATTATCAGGAAGTATTGAATAAACTTCCGTTGATTTTGGTCACCTCCAATTGGGTGAAGGAGATGTACGTTCGTGATGGAATCAACGGCGATAAAATTGTGGTTTTACCCGTTGGTTGTGATACCGATTCGTTTAAACCATACGGCAAAAATGACCCAAAAATTCAGGCTGTACGCAAATCGTTGGGCATTTCACCAGAACAGTTGATGATTCTCACCGTTGGCGGAGATGCAGCATCAAAAGGTGCCCAGGAAGTGATGCAGGCACTGGCTATTATTGACAAAGAAGCACCCGATTGGAAATACGTTTGCAAGGTTTGGCCACAACCACGCACCAAACTACAAAACCTGGAAGATATGGAAATGGCTACCCATCTGGGTATTGATAAAAATGTCACCTATGCCACCAATACCATATCCAGAGCATTTATGCCCTACCTGATTGGTGCCTGCGACATCTATGCAGCTCCCTCCAGACTGGAAGGATTTGGAATGCCTCAAGTTGAAGCAGGTGCATGTGGAAAACCTGTTGTTAGCATAAAAGCAATGGGTATGCTAGATACATTAATTGATGGAGAAACCGCCTTTCTGGCAAATGTAGCCAAGAAAATAGTGGTGAATGAAGTCACCCTTGGAGGTGAATCCGGATTTGAAGATAAGCATAAAGTTATCTTTGATGTACCTCGTACAGTAGATTACCGAGCCAGTGTAGACGATATTGCAAAATATCTGCTGATTCTAATGAAAGATGCCGCTTTGCGCGATAAAATGGGTTTGGCAGGCAGAGAACGAGTGGTCGAAAATTTTGATTACCGCATCGTTGCAAAACGATTTGTAGAAATAATAAAAGATAAACTGGGATTGGAATAAACAAAAAAAACATGCAAACTGAAAACAGACTATTGATTGAAAATGCAAAAAAAGCAGCTATTGAAGTGTTGATTCACAATGCCCATGGTACGTTTCAGGGATTACCCCGAACCGCAGGATGGGGTTATCCTGAACCGTACACCAGAGATCTGATGTTTTCAATTTTTGGTATAGCTGTTTCTGAAAATAAAATGCTGTTGGAAAGCATTCAGAAAGTATTGGAAACATTGGCAAAAAATCAGTCCGAACATGGACACATTCCTTCGCTGGTACACGACCCGGAAGATCGCGGAGCCAGTGATACCACTCCCCTGTTTTTGCTGGCTACAGGCATTTTTAGAAAGGTTACAGGTGAACCGGATTTTCTTCACGAAGCAGTAGAAAAATCACTGAAATGGATGGAGTATCAATCCCCGTCAGACCGCTACATGGTGGCTCAACAACCTACCAGCGACTGGCGCGATGAACAATGGGTCTTAGGGTATGGTCTGTATGTAAATACGTTGGTCTACAGCTACCTCCGAATGCTTGGTAAAAATGAAAGAGCAGACAAAATGCACCAGGAAATGAGTCGGTTTACAATAACCGGTGATACCTCTCACAAACATGTACATGAAGGGCTTGTAGTAAAACACAAACCCTATTATGCCTTCTGGTCTTATAAGATGTATAGCAGTGAACGTTTCGACTTGCTCGGCAACAGTCTGGCCATTTTATCCGGAATCGCTTCACCAACAAGGGCAAAAGAAATGGTATCCTGGATTGAGGAAGAATGCCAGGCTATGACAAAAAAGGGCGAACTGGCCGTTGATTTACCACCCAATTTTTTCCCATACACCAACCCAAAAGACCCAGATTGGCATCCAAGATACGCTATATACAATAATCCCGGTGAATATCACAACGGAGGTATATGGCCGTTTATCGATGCGATATATGTGGCAGCGCTGGTAGCGGCTAAGCAATTTTCACTGGCTGAAGAAAAACTCGTGGCACTTACCCATTGCATAAAAAAACCTCGTGCCGAAAGTGTTGATTTTGGATTTAACGAATGGGTTAAAGCGCAGGATGGTAAACCGATGGGACAAGACTGGCAGACCTGGAGCGCAGCACTTTATTTGTATGCTGCTAAATGTGTGGAAGAAAAAAGGACACCGTTCTTTGAGGATATCCGAAAAGGTGCCACAAAATAGAATTCACAATATAAGTAACTACAAAACAATCAGCACAATGAATAATAAAAAAGACTCCAAGGAATTATTTTTGGTCAAGGAAAAGCTCGCCTTTCAAAACGTAGAAAAGAAAAACCGAGCAAAAGAATATTCAATTCTGAATAAGGAATTGACTGAAAGTTTAAAACAAATAAAGAAAATAAACAATGAGCTAACTATTGCCAAAACGAAAGCTGAAGAATCCAATAGTTTAAAATCCATGTTTCTGGCAAATATGAGTCATGAAATTCGTACCCCTATGAATGCAATTATGGGATTTGCAGAATTTCTTCAAGAACCGGGATTGTCTAAAGATAAACAGAAACGCTTTGTTCAGGTCATAAATTCAAGCTGCAGGCAACTCTTAAGCGTTATCAGTGACATTATAGATATTTCAAAAATTGAAGCAGGTCAAATATCCATGGATTCTGATTCGATTGATATCAACAATTTATTGAAGGAGTTATTTCTTTCTTATAAAAAAGTTGCCGCACTTAAAAAAATTCATTTAAAATGTTCCCTTGAGTGTCCAAAAGAACTTATTCTGGTAAAAACAGATGTAAACAGAGTGAAGCAGATTCTTTGCAACTTACTCGACAACGCCCTTAAATTTACAAAAGAAGGTTTTATTGATTTTGGGTACAAAATTAAAAATGATTTCATTGAATTTTATGTGAAAGATACCGGTATAGGAATTGCACCGGAAAACCTTGAACTTATTTTTGAACGCTTTAGACAAGTCGAGACAACAGACAATCGCATTCATGGAGGTAATGGTCTGGGTTTATCCATTTCAAAAGCCTTAATTGAAAAGCTGGGAGGCACTATTTCAGTCATGTCAAAATTTGGGAAAGGATCTAACGTTCTCTTTACGATTCCTTATTTGAAAGAAAGTGATTCAAATTTTTATCCAAATATAAATAACAAATTGAGGCGATTTACCGGTGGAGAAGGAAAAACTATTCTTATTGTAGAAGACGAAGTAAACAATTATGCCTACATAGAAGAAATACTTTCCAGTTCTAAAGTAAATATAGTTCATGCATGGGAAGGAAGTGAGGCGGTAGAATATGTAAAAAATAACGCAGATATATCCCTGGTTTTAATGGACATAAAAATGCAAAAAATGAATGGATATGAAGCCTTACGTCTTATTAAGCAAATCAGACCGGATTTGCCCGTGATAGCTCAAACAGCTTATGCCCTCAGTCAGGATAAAAAACAAACACAGCAGGAAGGTTTTGACAACTACATTTCAAAGCCCATAGCCAAAAACACGCTTGTAGATATCATATCCAGTTATTTCAATTAATCAGACATATTCAAAAGATGAAAAAAACTAAATTGCTATTCATCCTATTTACAGGTTTCATGATGAACGCTGTAGCTCAAAACAATTCGTCTGAGGATTGTTTTAACAAAGCGATGTCCTTAAAATCCGAAGGCAAATACGATGAATCCACCAAATGGATGGATCAGTTTTGCAAACTGAAACCGGCTGATTTACGCGCAAAAGATTACATAACCAACGGTAAAGATTTATCCATTTTATTAAAGGATCACGGCAACTATATGATTGATCCAATGCACATTAATTCGAAAGCATCCGATTTTGGTGCCAGCTTTTACAATAACAAACTAGTATTTGCATCAACGAGGACCAATTTCAGAAGGAGGAAACTGAATTTATATGTGAGCTATCGAGATAATGATCAATTTAAAACCCCTGAACTTTTTGATAAAAGTTGGAATGGAAAATTGCACGACGGGCCTGCCACTTTTAGCAACAAGGGATTAATTATCGCTTACACGACAAATTATTCAAAAAATAAAGAGAAACCTGATAAACTTCAAATCTTTTTCAGCAGCAACATCGATGGAAAATGGTCAAAACCCGAATCCTTTTATCTGAACAATAAAAACTATTCCGTAGGACATCCATGCCTGACAGAAGACGGAAACACCATGTATTTTATGAGCGATATGCCAGGTGGTTTTGGAAAAACAGACCTGTATAAAATTACCAGAAAAGATAAAGGAGGTTGGGGAAAACCGGAGAATATGGGCGCAAAAGTGAATACTGAAGGGGATGAAATGTATCCATTTTTTGAAGAAAACAACAACATCCTTTTCTTCTCATCAAACGGACGTTTTGGTTTGGGAGGTCTGGATATTTTTGTTTATGCCATCAACGATTCGGGCTATGGCCGTGCTTACAATGTAGGATTTCCTTTAAATTCTCAATACGATGATTTTGCAGTCGTTGTTGATCGTAAAATGAGTCTTGGTTATTTTACCTCTAACAGAAAAGGTGGAAAAGGAGATAATGATATTTACTCCGTTAAGTTTGGAAATCCACGTGAATTATTTTCAATTACGCCACCCGAAAACAGAACTGTCATCCCGGCAATTATTCCCTGAATCAGTGAAACATGTAACATATATTGAATTTTGTGTAATTTAAAAGAGCTTGAAAGATAGACCTTTGTATATATGGAAATTCATCCATTAATAATAATACAATAGTATATGAAAGCAAAATTACTCAATGCATTAGCAGCCGTAATACTGCTTGTAGCACCAACTTTAACCTTTGCACAAGCTCCTCCATTGGGTACTGCAGCAAACTTCGTTCTCTTTTCTACGGATGGCGCAGTAAGCAATACCGGTATATCTCAGCTCACAGGAAATGTTGGTACCAACAGTGGTTCCAGCACTGCTTTTGGTAATGTGAACGGTGTTATGCACGACGGTGACGGTGTAAGTGCAAAATGTGCAGCAGATCTACTCATTGCATACAATCTGCTTAACAGTACCATCCCAACCTTTTTCCCAGCTCCTTTGCTTGGAAACGGCGACACGCTGGTAGCAGGTGTATACTCCATTTCAGGTGAAGCAAGTTTAAACCTGGATCTAACATTGGATGCTAAAAATGATCCGAATGCTGTCTTTATTTTTCAAGTTCAGGGAGCCTTTTCAACAAACGCTGCATCTGAAGTCCATTTAATCAATGGAGCCATGGCCTGCAATGTCTTCTGGAAAATTGAAGGTTTAGTAAGCATGGCATCTGGTACCCAAATGAAAGGTACCGTAATAGCTAACAACGCCGCCATTATAATTAAAACGGGAAGTATCCTTGAAGGAAGAGCGCTTTCTACAGCAGGAGCCGTTTCAGTAGATGGTGTGCTGGCCTATACCCCCATCGGTTGTGGTAGTCCTGTTCTTTCAGGGCCAACAGCACCTAACCTTCTTTCAACAGCATGTTATGCCGTTTTTTCATCCAATGGAGCCGTATCTAATACAGGCGTTACTCACATTAAAGGAGATGTAGGTACAAACGTTGGTCTTACAACTGGCTATAACCCCTTGTTTGTTACAGGTTTTGTTCATCCAATTCCAGATGCTTCTACCGCACAATGTGCTGCAGATTTATTGACTGTCTACAATTATCTAAATGTGTTGCCTGTAGATATTGAACTGTTGTATCCTGCACAATTTGGTCAAAATCTGGTGCTTACACCTCATACATACCTACTTGATGCTGCTACCGTTTTCACCGACACTGTTTTTTTAAATGCCTTGGGTAATGAAGATGCTGTCTTTGTTATTAAAATTAACGGAGCCCTTACTACAAGCACCTATTCAAAAGTGATACTTATAAACGGTGCCCAGGCAAAAAATGTCTATTGGAAAATTGAAGGTGCAGTAAATATTAACAACTACTCCGTTTTTAATGGAACTATTGTCTGTAACAACGGCGCTTTGGGTGCAATAAATACGGGTGTTGTCTTTGTAGGAAGAGCACTTACAACCAATGGAGCTTTAACGACTGCTGCCATTAGCATGACCATTCCTTCCGATTGTTTAACAACAGGAATAGAGGCGCCCAATTCAGACGCTGGAAAAGACATTGTAACCATATCCCCGAATCCTTTCAGTTCATTCACGACTCTTTTTATCAACGATGAACAAAAAGTAGACTCTTACGTTCTAAGCATATACAATGCATTGGGTAAAGTTGTTTTAAGCAGCCCTGTTACCAAACAAAGTACCACGGTCAATACAAGCAAACTACCCACAGGTCTATACTTTTACAAGATAACGGTAAACGGTAAAACCATTCAATCTGGTAAACTAATTTCTAAAAAGTAATTCTTTTTAATCAGAAATTAAGATATTAAAACTCTTATTAATAATCATTTAAAAATAAAAAATCATGGGAAGTCTTCTTTATTTCATTGCAGTACTATTAATTATTGCATGGGCGATCGGTTTTTTTGCGTACAGTGTTGGAGGTATGATTCATATTCTCTTGGTTATTGCCTTGATTGCAGTCATATTCAGATTAATTCAGGGAAAAAGTATCTAGAAAATCATTTGGTAAAAATACCGGATTCATTAAATAAATAATCCCTACATTACACATTCAATAATTTAAAAAAAAATGAACAAAGGAACAGTTAAATTTTTTAACGAATCAAAAGGTTTTGGTTTTATTAAAGACGCAGATTCATCAAAAGAGTATTTTGTACACTCCAATGGTTTGAAAGATCAGATCAACGAAAATGATGAAGTTACTTTTGACCTTGAAGAAGGTAAAAAAGGATTAAATGCCGTAAATGTAAAATTAGCATAGTTTGCTATACATTCAGTGTTTATAAATGATTGGCAAGAAAAAGCCGTCTCAAAACTTTGAGACGGCTTTTTTTATTTTAGTTATTCCTTACACAGGTTGTTTCAAATGAAAGATGCAGAACAAGGCGCAGCATCCGAATCACACCGGAGCGTACTTTTCGTACGTGAGGATTGATGAGGTTGCTGCAACGAAGTTCGGCGCTTTCATTTGAAACAACCTATCGGGCACCTTTTTTTATATAGTGCTGATAGCGCGTCCACACCTCCGTCACAAACTGCGCTGTCTCTGCCCCTCTCAAATACCCTTGTTCACAAACTGGATCCTGATAATACTCCGGACGACTTTTAAGATAAATGAATTTCCCCACATTTTCCCCATCCCATTTATTCGGATTTCGTTTGTATTTACGCGCCAAAGCCCTGGCATCTATAATGTGACCATAACCACAATTGTAAGCCGCAATGGTTAGTTTCTGACGCTGCTCCTTGTTGACTGTTCCAATTAAATTTTCTTCATAAATTTTCAACAACCTGGAAGCACCTTTGATACTTGTTTGGGGGTCAAGAAGGCTGTCTTTGTTTAAGCCAAGTGTATGAGCGGTTTTGGGCATGATCTGCATCAGACCTGTGGCTCCTGTCCAGTTTTCTGCAGAGGGGTCAAAATTGGATTCCTGATAGGAAATAGAGGCAAGCAGCCGCCAATCCCAATCAATTTGTTTGGCATATTTCTTAAAAAATTTGTCGTAGGGCGAAATACTTCCATCGCTGCGAACACTTAAACCTGTTGTCAGATACCGGGAAGGGCCTTTACTCAGCTCAAAATAACGCTTACTGGTGTACTTATACTCATTGCTCTGAATATTTTTCTTAAACCAATCATCAACCGTGTAAGCCAAAATTTTGGACGTTTTGCGAACCATCCAGGAGGAATGCTGTGAAAAACTGATTAACAGGGAGCTATTAATATTTTTGTAAAAGGTCTTGTTGAATTGAGCAATATTGTTGTCTACAACCGTGAAGTCAATTTCACCCATGGCAACCATACCAATCAAATCTTCCTCTGAAAGACTGTCTACCTCGACTGTTTTGATTTTTATACCCCCACCAATTTCTTCGTTGAGATTTTCCAGTCGAGTGTAATTTCTGCTGCCTTTTTGTACAACCACTGTTTTGCCAACCAGGTCAGTAACATCCTGAATCATTCTGGAAGGGACTTTTTGCTGTTGCACCAAGACCTGATGGGTTAGGAATTCCCGCCCGCAATACAGATATTTTCTTCTACTCTGTATCGTGATAGGTAGATTGTATGCAACAATATCACCTTCACCCCGCTCCAACATTTCAACCAACGCTTTTGGATTTGGGGCAACAACCATTTTCAGTTTCAGACCGAGTGAATCGGCCAATCGGGAACATATTTCATACTCATAACCCATTTCTTTATCTCTATAAATGAAATACGAAGTTGAATTGTATAATGTCAGTGCCCGTAGCTCACCTTTTGCTTTAATTTGAGGATAATCCACAATTCTGGCTTTTTCTCTGGCTAATTGAATTTTTTGAATAGTAATAACGAGGGCCAGAAAAACAAAAAATCCTGCGAGAAGCCGTAAATTGATGCGATGATGTTTGTGTTTTATTTTAAACATGTCGTAGATTTCTTGTCTAAAAGTAATCAGATTTTATAAATATTTCAGCGTGTATTGAAAAATTAAGCGAATATACAACCTATGAGGTATTTATGACCTATATTTGTGTACAATGAAACATATATCTACAGCGGACACAGCATCAAAAGTCACCATTTCTGGTTTACTGATTACCTTAGGTATTGTTTTTGGTGATTTAGGTACCTCTCCTCTTTATACTTTTCGAGCCATATTAAATGGTGCCTCAACCATTAATGAGGCCTTTGTGTTAGGTGCTATTTCTTGCGTTTTCTGGACGCTTACGCTGCAAACCACCTTTAAATACGTCCTGATTACACTTCGTGCGGATAATAAAGGTGAAGGGGGAATTCTTTCTCTTTTTGCGCTTTTGAAAAAACGAAACAACTGGCTTTACCTGATTGCCATTATTGGTGCCTGCGCCCTGTTGGCAGATGGAATCATTACTCCTGCCATAACGGTAACTTCCGCAGTGGAAGGTCTAAAAATGATCCATCCAAATATTCCGGTTTTAACGGTAGTGCTCGCCATCATTTCTATTTTATTTCTACTGCAGCAGTTTGGTACTTCTTTTCTGGGTAAGTCTTTTGGCCCCATCATGTTCATTTGGTTTACCATGCTTGGGGTACTTGGCATTTCTCAAATCATTTATGTTCCGGAAGTTTTGTTGGCTGTCAATCCAATGTATGCCTTCCAGCTTTTAGCTGAATATCCCAACGGCTTTGTTTTGTTGGGTGCTGTCTTTCTTTGTACAACAGGAGCTGAAGCATTGTATTCTGATTTAGGACATTGTGGCATAGAAAATATCCGGATTTCCTGGATCTTTGTAAAATCCACATTACTACTTAACTATTTTGGACAAGGAGCATGGATCATTTCACACGCAAATCAGATTACACCCAATACCAATCCTTTTTATGCCATCATGCCAGACTGGTTTTTAATACCCGGCATCCTTTTAGCCACTGCAGCAGCTGTTATTGCCAGTCAAGCCCTGATAAGCGGCTCTTACACCATCATCAGTGAAGCCATTTCGCTGAATTTCTTTCCGAAAGTTCACATTCGTTATCCAACTGACAGAAAAGGACAAATGTACATACCATTTATCAACACCGTACTTTGGGTTGGATGTTGCTTTGTTGTACTTTATTTTAAAGAATCTTCGGGTATGGAAGCCGCATATGGACTTTCCATCACCATAGCCATGCTGATGACTTCCATGTTGCTGATGTTCTACCTGCGAAAAAAAATGCCGCTCCCATTCCAGATTCTGACCGGACTGTTGTTTTTTACGATTGAACTTTCTTTTTTCGCAGCCAATATGACGAAATTTTCCAAGGGGGGTTGGATATCGGTATTGATTGCGGGCATTTTTATACTGGTTATGTATTCCTGGTTTAAAGGCCGGGAAATTAAAAATAGCTTTATTTCCTTTGTAAATATCAAACAATATCTTCCCGTCATCGAAGCACTTTCCGGCGACAGAACCATACCTAAATATGCTTCCAACCTGGTTTACATCACCGACGCCAGGCATGATATGCAAATTGAGAACAAAATTCTTTTTTCCATGTTGCGTAAACAACCCAAAAGGGCTGATGTCTATTGGTTGCTCCATGTGGATGTTGTTGATGATCCGCATACCAGAGAATATGAAATTCATCAGCTGATACCCGGCATTTTAATTCGAGTCAATATGAAATTGGGGTTTAAGGTCCCGGCAAAGGTGAACCTTTATTTCAACAACATCGTTGAAGAAATGATGAAAAACAATCAGATCGATTTGGTCAGCAATTACCCGTCTCTTCGGGATTTCAACATACTGAGTGATTTCAAGTTTATTGTTATAGACCGAGTGCCAAACAAAGATTATGAATATGCCTGGTCACAACAATTTGTGATGAATCTGTATTTTATAATCCGAAAAATCGGCATGACGGATGTTAATTACCTGGGTCTTGATTCCACCAATGTCAGCGTTGAAAAAGTACCACTGCTCACCAAATCGGAAATAATTCTGAATCTTAAAGATATGGGTATGGATAATAATCCATCCAATATGCTCGTAAAATACAGCGATAAGAATTTTACTAAAGTGGAGAATGATGTGGAATTTTAAGCCTATTTTATAAACTTACTCCCCATTTTACAATAATATTGTCAAATACTTGTAGAAATATCTGTATTTATGGCATACATTTGCACAATTTTAAAAACGTTAACTCTTTAAGGGCCCTTTCAAATGAAACAATCGACCTCTGCAGGAACTACTTCAAAAATTACCATGGCGGGCTTACTTATCACCTTAGGCATCGTATATGGTGATTTAGGAACTTCCCCACTTTATACCATCCGGGCTATTCTAAACGGAGCATCCACCATCAATGAAAATTTTATTTTAGGTGCCATCTCCTGCATTTTCTGGACACTCACGCTGCAAACCACGTTCAAATACATCATCATTACGCTTCGTGCCGACAACAAAGGGGAAGGTGGCATTCTGTCGCTATTCGCGCTTTTGAAAAAACGAAACAGCTGGCTTTATATGGTTGCCATTGTTGGAGCCTGCGCCTTGTTGGCTGACGGTATCATTACTCCGGCCATTACAGTGACATCCGCCGTGGAGGGGTTAAAAATAATCAATCCTAATATTCCCGTTTTAACCGTTGTGCTTTCCATCATTTCGCTCTTATTTATTGTTCAGCAGTTTGGTACTTCTTTTCTGGGTAAATCTTTTGGACCTATGATGTTCTTTTGGTTTTCCATGCTGGGTGTGCTTGGAATTTCACAAATCATTTATTTTCCGGAAGTATTATTGGCTGTCAACCCAATGTACGCCGTGAAGTTGTTGGCTGAATATCCCAATGGCTTTGTTTTGTTGGGTGCTGTTTTTCTCTGTACAACAGGAGCGGAAGCCCTGTATTCAGACCTTGGGCATTGTGGCATACGCAACATCCGCATATCATGGATATTTGTTAAATCAACCTTACTACTCAACTATTTTGGTCAAGGAGCGTGGATCATCACACATACCGATCAGATAACCCCAAAAGTCAATCCTTTTTACGCCATTATGCCCGATTGGTTTTTGATACCAGGTATACTGATATCAACTGCAGCAGCCATCATTGCCAGTCAAGCCCTGATCAGCGGTTCCTACACCATCATTAGTGAAGCCATTTCGTTGAATTTTTTCCCGAAGGTCCGCATTCATTATCCAACCGATGTCAAAGGTCAAATGTACATACCCTTTATCAATACCGTTCTTTGGGCCGGTTGTTGTTTTGTAGTACTCTATTTTAAGGAATCTTCGGGTATGGAAGCTGCTTATGGTCTTTCCATTACGATAGCCATGCTGATGACTTCCTTCTTACTGATGTTCTATCTGCGTGATAAACTGCCTCTACTGGTACAGATTCTGGTTGGAGTCACCTTTTTCACCATTGAGCTTTCTTTTTTGGCAGCCAATTTGACTAAATTCACAAAAGGAGGTTGGATTTCAATACTTATTGCAGGCATATTCGTAGTGACTATGTATTGCTGGAAAAAAGGCAGACACATTAAAAACAGTTTTATCACGTTTGTGAATATCAAGAAATACCTGCCCATCATTGAAGAACTCTCGGTTGATAAAACCGTGCCCAAATATGCATCCAACCTGGTCTATATTACCCACGCCAATTACAAAATGCAAATTGAGAATAAGATTCTTTATTCCATATTGCGTAAACAGCCTAAAAGGGCAGATGTCTACTGGTTGCTTCATGTGGATATTGTAGAAGACCCACATACCACGGAATACGAAGTAAATCAGTTGATTCCAGGTGTCTTAATCCGAGTAGACTTAAGATTGGGTTTCAAGGTTCCTACCAAAGTAAATTTGTATTTTCACAACATTGTACAAGAACTGATGGAAAACAATCAGGTTGATTTGGTCAGTAAATACCCTTCCCTTCGCTATCACAAGATATTGAGTGACTTCCGGTATATTGTCATTGATCGTGTGCCCAATAAAGATTACGATTTTGCTAACTCCCATAAATTGGTTATGAATCTGTTCTTTCTCATTCGTAAGATAGGAATGAACGATGTCAAATACTACGGACTTGACGCTACCAATGTGAGTATTGAGGAAGTGCCATTGCTCGCTCGTTCTGAGCTTATTCTGAATGAAAAAGATGCGCACCGGGATAAAGAATCCTCTACGCTAAAGAAAATAAAGGTCAATGACCTGAAGTTCAATCGGGTTGAAGGTCGTGATGAGTATTAAAATTATCTAAAAAGAGAGCGAATTACAGCGTTACAGATTGTTTTTCCGTCCTCATGTACCAAAGTACGCTCCGGGTGAAAATCAATCTGCGCCTTGTACTTCACTCTCTTTTTAAATAATTTAGCCTTAGCGACTATCCCTTTCAGGAGATTATTCTATATCTATAATTCCTCGTACGTACTGGTGGAAGTATCTGAATTCTCATCCTCTGTGGATGGCTCTCCTCCTGTACAATTGTATTCTGAACCACCGGGAACATTAAAGGAATCACTTTCTGAATAGCCCAGTTTCTTGTCCGCATAAACCTTCTTCATGAATAGAGCCCATATTGGCAAAGCCATATTGGCACCCTGGCCTTCGTTGGTGAAATCGAAATGGATATCGCGATCTTCACCACCAACCCAGACTCCACTCACCAACTTGGGCGTAATGCCCATAAACCAACCATCGGAGTTATTTTGAGTGGTACCTGTCTTTCCACCAATCTGACCTCTCAGACTGTATTTGCTTCCACGAAGCCGCATCCCTGTGCCTTGGTCAACAACTGCCCTCAACATGGAAATCATTTTGTAAGAGGTCTTTTCACTGAATATTTCTGACATCTGTGGGGAAAAATGCGTGATGATATTGCCATTTTTATCTTCAATACGCGTCACAAACATGGGTTTTACACGAATACCACGATTGGCAAAACTGGTATAGGCGCTCACCATTTCTGCCACAGTAGCATCACAGGTACCCACACAAAGTGATACCACAGGATCCAGCTGACCGTTCAGGCCAAAGGATCGGAGCATGCGTACAAACGTATAAGGAGAAAAGTGACTCATCACATAGGCCGAAATCCAGTTGTTTGAATTGGCCAGTCCCCAGCGCAACGTAACCACTTCGCCCACCCTGCTTTGATTCGCATTACGGGGAGACCAGGCTTGTCCTGCTTCGGTCATGATAGTTATTGGCACATTTTTCGTCGTATTACAGGGTGAAAAGCCTTCTTCCATTGCCATGGTATACAGGTATGGCTTTATTGTTGAGCCCACCTGCCTGCGTCCTGTCATCACCATATCGTATTGAAAGGGAGTGAATGCCACACCGCCTACATACGCCATAACATGTCCGTTCATGGGATCCATGGACATAAATCCAGAACGTAAAAAATATTTATGATAACGGATAGAATCCAATGGAGACATAATCGTGTCTTTCATACCCTTGTAGGTAAAGACAGACATTTCAATACGTTTGTTAAAGGTCGCTTTAATTTCACTTTCAGAATATCCTGCATTTTTCATGGATCGGTAACGTTCCGATTGCTTGACATTTCTGTATAAAATGGTCATCACCTGCTCAGGAGTCAGATTCTTGGAATACGGTGCATAATTCCGACCTTTCTTTTCCTTAAAAAACAAGTTCTGAAGTTTTCCTCCTATGTGCTCATAGACCGCTTCTTCAGCATATCGTTGCATGCGGGAGTCGATGGTGGTATAGATCTTAAGCCCATCAGTGTACAGATTGTAGTTGGAGCCATCTTCCTTGGTATTTTTTTTACACCATCCGTAGAGTGGATTTGTTTCCCAAGCCAAGGAATCGTCGTGATATTGCTGTCTTTGCCAGTCGGCATATTCCCCTCTTCTGGGTTTGCCTTTGACAAGCATTTGTCTGAGATATTCCCTGAAATAAGGTGCCAATCCTTCTTTATGGTCTACCCGGTGAAAATCAAGATCCATTGGGAGTGCCTGTGTTTTCTCACAGGTAGCTTCAGAAATAAAGCCGGCTTTAAGCATTTGTCCCAAGACGACATTGCGTCTTTGTCTGGAACGCTCACTGTTTCTCAACGGATTGTAATACGATGAATTTTTGCACATACCAATCAGTGTTGCCGACTGAGCCAATGTAAGTTTATCGGGAGTTGTTCCAAAATAGGCTGCCGCAGCTGTTTTGATACCTACGGCGTTGTTTACAAAGTCGTATTGATTTAAATACATGGTTAATATTTCTTCCTTGGTATAAAAGCGCTCCAACTGAACGGCTATTACCCATTCAATAGGTTTCTGCAAAGCTCTTTGAAAGACATTTTCAGCCTGGGGTGTATAGAGTTGCTTAGCCAATTGCTGAGTGATGGTACTACCACCTCCTGCATTCTTGTTAAAAAAGAGTCCACGTTTCACAAGGGCTCGAAACAAGGCTTTAATATCAATACCTGAATGTTCCTTAAACCGGACATCCTCCGTAGCAATCAAGGCCTTAACCAAATTGGGTGTAAGATCATTGTAGGAAACAGGCACTCTGTTTCCACTTCCACCAAAATAATAGGTGCTCAACATTTCACCATCCGCAGAAATCACTTCCGTGGCCAATTTGTTTTTAGGATTTTCCAGCTCTTCAATGGGAGGCATATAGCCCACCATTCCATTGGCAATAAGTATGAACATAATGACACTCAGAACAAATCCTACTCCTGCTGTCCACCAAAAAATCCGTACAATTTTACCGACAAGTTCTTTGTTTCCATCCATTCTCGAATAATTTTCCTTCTTTTTCTGATAGGAATATTGTCCGTTTTTCATTGTCATTTTATCTGATGCACCCATATTCATTGGATTTAATTATAACAAGTATCCATAAAGGAATGTCCTTCCTTTCAAACACGCAAAAATACACTTTTCTTTGACATCAATCAACAGGATTTTTCCATTAGTTTTTTACAGGCTGTACCCCCTTTCTGTAAAAGTTTTCTTACTTTTGTACATTCGATAACCAACAGATTCTACGGTATGTCATCCAAAAGCATTGTTTCCATTACTGATTATTCCAAAGATCAGATTATAAGTATCTTAGACAGTGCAGTAACCTTCGAGGCTAACCCCAATCAATCCATTCTGAACGGGAAAGTTGCCGCAACCCTCTTTTTTGAACCTTCTACCAGAACGCGTCTCAGTTTCGAAACTGCAGTAAACAGACTTGGCGGCAGAGTTATCGGGTTTTCCGATGCTTCCACCTCCAGCTCCGTGAAAGGTGAAACGCTGAACGATACCATCAAAATGGTGTCAAACTACGCAGACATCATCATTATGAGGCATCATCTGGAAGGAGCTGCTCGCTACGCGTCTGAGGTAACAGACATACCTGTTATCAATGCAGGAGATGGCTCAAACCAACATCCCACACAGACTATGCTCGACCTCTATTCCATCCGGAAAACACAGGGCAGACTGGAAAACATTAAAATAGCCATGGTGGGCGACCTGAAATATGGTCGAACGGTTCATTCGCTCCTCATAGCCCTTTCCCACTTTTCACCGGAATTCTATTTCATAGCACCCGACGAGCTTAAAATGCCTGAAGAATACAAGATCTTTTGCGACACAAACAATATCCCCTACAAGGAGCTGACCGATTTTGAAGCTGACATCATCAATGAAGTGGATATCCTTTATATGACCAGGGTTCAGAAAGAACGTTTTACCGACCAGATGGAATACGAAAAGGTCAAAAATGTATACACCCTCAGAAACAGTATGCTCGAGAATTCAAAAGACAATTTACGCATACTCCACCCACTGCCCAGAGTGAATGAAATAAACCAGGATGTGGATGCCAACCCGAAAGCTTATTACTTTGAACAAGCCAGAAACGGACTTTATGTTCGCCAGGCCATCATTTGCGACGCTTTAGGTCTGAAATAAACGAAATCATGATAGAAAACAAGGAGAAAGAACTTCAGGTAAAAGCCCTGAAAAATGGTACTGTAATAGACCATATTCCATCGGATAAATTGTTCAAAGTGGTTTCATTGTTGCAATTGGACAGCGTAGACAATCAAATTACGATAGGTAATAATCTGAGCAGCAAGTTCATGGGGACAAAAGGCATCATAAAGATTACCGACAGATATTACAAGGATGAGGAAATCAGCAGAATAGCCTTGATAGCTCCTTCTGCAAAAATCAATATTATCCGCGACTTCGAAGTGATCGAGAAAAAGGTGTTGGTTTTGCCCGATGTTTTTACCGGTATTGTAAAGTGTCCCAATCCGAAGTGTATTACCAATAATGAGCCGATGAAAACCAGGTTTGAGGTCATTAACAAGGAATCGATAGTTTTGAAGTGCGTTTATTGCGAGCGTGAAATACTGCAAGAGGATATAACACTTTTATAAAGTCTTAAGAAAATTGATATGAAAAAAGATTGGAAACCGGGGACGATGATTTATCCATTGCCGGCTGTGATGATTAGTTGTGGTGCTGAGGAAAGTGAATTTAATATTTTGACTGTTTCCTGGGTTGGGACGATTTGCACCAACCCGCCTATGTGTTATATCTCTGTGAGGCCAGAACGCCACTCCTATCCTATTCTCAAAAAAAACATGGAGTTCGTCATCAACCTGACCACCAAAGATCTGGCCTTTGCCACCGATTGGTGTGGTGTTCGCTCGGGGAAAGATTACAATAAGTTTTCAGAAATGAAACTGACACCGGGTAAAGCATCTGTGGTGAATGCTCCCATTATTGAAGAATCGCCCTTGTGCATTGAATGTCGGGTACGGGAAATTGTCAGCCTGGGTTCACACGATATGTTCATAGCCGATGTGGTCAATGTTTTGGCCGATGATAAATACATCAACGAAAAAACAGGTGCTTTTGAATTGGAAAATGCCGATTTGCTGGTTTATTCACACGGTTTTTACCACGAAATCGGAAAGCAGATTGGAAAATTCGGCTGGTCTGTCCAGAAAAAGAAAAGATAAAAAACCGATGGTTTAACTATCGCAAATTGCAGCTTTTCCCAAAAAAGAATAGTACATTTGCACCTTCAAAAAACGGAATTTCAACCGCTTAAATAATTGTTTATTCTATAAATACTCAATAGTTATATGAAGAGAGATCAAGTCATTTTCGACATCATTGAACGCGAACACCAACGCCAGTTAAAAGGTATTGAGCTGATCGCTTCAGAAAATTTTGTAAGTGATCAAGTGATGCAAGCCATGGGTACATGGTTGACCAACAAGTATGCAGAAGGCTACCCAGGCCACCGTTATTACGGCGGTTGCGAAGTAGTGGACGAAAGCGAACAAATTGCTATCGACCGCCTTAAACAACTGTTTGGCGCCGAATACGCCAACGTTCAGCCACACTCTGGTGCACAAGCCAATGCAGCTGTTTTCCTTGCAGTTATGAATCCAGGTGATAAGTTTTTAGGATTAAACCTTTCACACGGTGGTCACCTTTCACACGGTTCTCCCGTAAATAGTTCAGGTATTTACTACCAGCCACTTGCTTACAATGTAAAGGAAGATACAGGTCGCGTTGATTACGACCAAATGGAAGAAGTAGCCTTGGCCGAACGTCCAAAACTAATCGTTGGAGGTGCTTCAGCCTATTCCCGCGAATGGGATTACGCCAGAATGCGTGCCATTGCTGATAAAATCGGTGCTCTTCTGATGATTGATATGGCTCACCCTGCAGGTTTAATCGCTGCCGGTTTGCTCGATAACCCTTTGAAATACGCCCACATCGTTACTTCAACCACCCACAAGACACTTCGCGGCCCTCGTGGTGGTATCATCCTGTTGGGTAAAGACTTTGAAAATCCATGGGGTAAGAAGACACCCAAAGGCATTGTCCGTAAGATGTCCTCATTGTTGGATTCTGCTGTATTCCCAGGTATTCAGGGAGGTCCTCTGGAACACGTGATTGCTTCCAAAGCCATTGCTTTTGGTGAAGCCTTGCAACCAGAATACAAAACGTATCAGACTCAGGTTCAAAAGAATGCTGCTGTAATGGCACAGGCTTTCATGGACAAGGGTTATAAAATCATATCCGACGGTACCGACAATCACTCCATGCTGATTGACCTTCGCACGAAATTTCCTGATTTGACCGGTAAAGTCGCTGAAAATGCACTTGTAAGTGCAGACATCACGGTCAACAAGAATATGGTTCCCTTCGATTCCCGTTCTCCATTCTTAACTTCAGGTATTCGTGTAGGAACTCCAGCTATCACTACCCGTGGCGGTTTGGAGCCCCTGATGCAGGAAATTGTTGAATTGATGGATATGGTATTGAATGCGCCTGAAGATGGAGCTATCATCAAGGCTGTACGTGAGAAAGTAAACAAAACGATGGCAGATTATTCTTTGTTTGCTTATTAAGCAACCATCGCATTAGATACGACGACGGGCGTTTTTCTTTCGAAAAACGCCCGTTCTGTATGAAGTAGAATAAGTAAATTAAAAAATAAGTTGGATCAAAAAAAACGAATAGACCTAACCACAAGATTATAGACAACCAGTAGCAGTCAGCTTATTTCTTGAAAAACCGGTCCATCTCGCGCTTATCATCTTTTTCCTTGATGGATTCCCGCTTATCGTACGATTTTTTACCTTTAGCAACAGCAATTTCAATCTTGGCCAGACCTTTGTCGTTGATAAACAATTTGGTTGGAACAATGGTAAAGCCCGTTTCCATAGTTAAACGATTCAATTTCTTCAGCTCTTTTTTATTCAGCAAAAGCTTGCGATCGCGACGAGGCACATGATTGTTGTAGGTTCCAAAAAAATACTCCGTGATCTGAATACCTTTTGCCCACAATTCCCCTTTGGTAATCAAGCAATAACTGTCAGTCAGGCTTACTTTTCCCAGACGGATGGATTTAATTTCCGTACCGGTCAAAACAATGCCAGCCGTGAAAAACTCCGTCAATTCGTAGTCGAAAGAAGCTCTTTTGTTTCGTATGAGAATTTTTGAACTGGGTTGCATAGTTTATTTTAGTCCTGGCAATAAAAATAAAAAGAGTTGTTCAACACCATAGGGTAAAGCCAAAATAGAAATGGTAGCTAATGTGGTGAACTTACTCTGTTTGGATTCTTCGATTGAATAAAAATGAGTGGAAGCCTCCCAAACGAGTACGATCACATAGAAGAACAAAAGTTTCATAAAAAAGAAATCAGACAAAAGTCTGGTTAAAATACTGACCACTAAAACTGGAGTGGAAGCATAAGCGGTTAATATCTCCGATTTACGACCGTCCGATTTTAATCCAAACCAACGTACAAAACTATAATTCAAGACTTTTGCCGTAAGGAAAAACCCCAATAAGCTGGACACAAAAGAAACGATAAAAAAACGCAATCCTACCAACAGTATTGCTTTCCATTCCAACTCTTCGTATCCCTTGATGAATGGATTCAGAAAGGCGGTAACAGCAACCAGCGTAATAAGGGGATAGAAATAGCTGGTCAGGTATTTCTTTTTATCATCAGGATCCTGAGCTATTGTATCCCAGGTTTTTGATGGTGAAACCAAAATCCCCCAAATGCGTTCAAACAAATTCTTATACATGATTATCTAAAAAAAGGACGAGCAAAGGTACAAAATCCCCAACGAAAAGCAAGGATAAGTTTTGTTGGAAAGTAAGGACTTTTCAGACAAAAGCAAGTGTTTCAACCTTACTTAAAGCTGTTTCCAATCGTATAGCCTCGTTCTTTCGGATCCGAAGATGCATAAAGCAATCCATTTCGTACGATTGATTGATTATTGCTGCATCCATATTCTTTACAATTCGCATTACATCGTTCATAAAGGGAAATTCAAAGCGAAACTGAAAGTCGGTATCCACTGTTTTTTCGATAATTTCAGCTGTAGTCAGTGCCTCTGCTGCCGCACCTTTATAAGCGACCACCAAACCACCGGTGCCCAACAAAATGCCTCCAAAATAGCGGATAACAACCACCAGGATATTGGTCAGACCAAAAGACTGAATTTGTCCAAAAATAGGTTTCCCAGCTGTCCCTGATGGCTCACCGTCGTCGTTAGCCCGATAGTCCTCCCCTTCGGCACCGATGTTGTAAGCATAACAAACATGCCTGGCATCATAATAAATCTTGCGGTAGTTTTCCAAAAGAGGCTTAACCTCCTCCACCGTATTTACCGGATGCGCAAAAGCCAGGAATTTACTTCCTTTTTCCTTGTAAAGGCCTTCGCTGATGCCGCCTATGGTTTTATAGGTATCTGTTGTCATTACTACAAATATACAAAGAATCATATTCAATTAATAAAAAAAAGGTTGTCCTGGCGGACAACCTTAAAATTTTTATTGGATAACGCAAACCGTAAGATATTTCAAAATAGAGTGAAGTACAAGGCGCTGCTTACGAGTCACACCGGAGCGTACTTTTCGTACGTGAGGATTGACGAATGAGCAGCAACGCAGTAATTCGCTCTAGTTTAAATATCGCTTAAGTTAGCTTGTGGATGACTAGGCCCGACCTGAGCTTCGGTTCAAACCAAGTCGTCTTAGGCGGCATGATGTTTCCGCTGTCTGCAATATTGATAAGCTGTTGCATGGATACAGGATACAAAGCCAAAGCAACTTTCATTTCACCACTATCCACTCGTTTGGAAAGCTCACCCAAACCACGAATACCACCTACGAAATCGATGCGCTTGTCCGAACGGAGATCTTTAATGCCAAGCACTTCATCCAAAATCAGATTGGAAGAAATGGTCACATCAAGTACTCCAATAGGGTCATTATCGTTATAGGTGCCTTGTTTGGCAGTCAATGAATACCAACAGCCGGATAAATACAAAGCAAAATTGTGCAAACAGCAGGGTTTGTAAATTTCAGAACCTTTCTTTAAGACGATAAAGTTCTTTGAAAGTTCTTCTAAAAAAACTTCTTCACTGAGTCCGTTCAAATCTTTCACCACACGGTTGTAATCAATGATGGTGAGTTGATTGTCCGGGAAACAAACGGCCATAAAAAAGTTATATTCTTCCTCACCGGTGTGTTTTGGATTTTGTCTGGCTTTTTCAGCACCCACCAAAGCAGCAGCAGCTGAACGGTGGTGACCATCGGCAATATAAAGGGAAGGCATTGCTGCAAAAAGTTCAGTGATGCGGTTGATGTCTTTTTCGTCCTGAATCAACCAGAAATGGTGGCCAAAACCATCGGGAGCCACAAAATCATACAGAGCAGGAGCTGCAGTATATTTTGCAACAATAGCATCTAACTCAGCTTGTGCAGGATATGCGAAAAATACGGGTTCGATGTTGGCATTATTCACACGAACGTGCTTCATGCGGTCTTCTTCCTTGTCTCTTCGGGTAAGTTCGTGCTTCTTGATATCCCCACGGAGGTAATCATCCACATTGGCACAAACCACCAGACCGTATTGGGTACGTCCGTTCATAGTCTGAGCATACACATAATACAGCTCTTTTTCATCCTGAACCAGCCAGTTATTCTTCTGGAACAATTCGAAATTTTCAGCTGCTTTCTGATACACTTTTTCTTCGTGCTCATCCTGACCTACAGAAAAATCAATTTCAGGTTTAATGATATGGTACAACGACTTTTGATTGTCACCGGCTTCTGCACGAGCTTCTTCAGAATTTAAAACGTCGTATGGGCGTGAAGCCACCAGCTCTACCAGTTCAACCGGTGGACGTAAGCCTTTAAAAGGTCTGATCTTGGCCATAATTACTAGTTGTTTACGCGAAAACGTTGATTTCCGTTCATCAGAAACTCAACAATTTGTTGTGCGGCTGCAATTCCTGCATTGATGTTCGCTTCTGCAGTTTGAGCACCCATTTTCTTAGGAGTTGAAAAATAACGTTCGGGAAATTTAGCCACAAAGGTAGCATGAGCTGCAGGCATGATATCTGTCAGGTAACGGAAATCGGAGCGTTCTTCCATCAGACTAATCAAGCCCACTTCGTCAATGACTTCCTTACGCGCCGTATTGACCAGCATGGCACCTTTAGGCATCTTACCGGCCAAAGCGGCGTTGATGGAATTTTTTGTTTGTGGAGTGGCAGGAATATGCAAAGAAATCACATCGCAGGTTGAATACAATTCTTCCACAGTGGCTAAAGCTTTCACACCATCTTTTTCGATGACTTCAGCAGGACAAAATGCGTCGTACGCATAAATTTCCATTCCAAACCCTTTGGCAATTCGGGCAACATTTCGACCTACGTTTCCATACGCATGAATACCCAACTTTTTGCCCATTAATTCGGTACCTGAAGTACCGTTGTATTGATTACGTGCACCAAATACCATCATACCCAAGGCTAATTCAGCCACTGCGTTGGAATTTTGACCGGGAGTATTCATTACACACACACCGCTTGCCGTTGCTGCTTGTAGATCAACGTTGTCGAAACCAGCTCCGGCACGAACAACAATTTTCAAGGATTTAGCTGCACTTAGAACTTCAGCATCAATAATGTCGCTGCGAATGATTACAGCATTGGCATCAGCAATAGCTTCAAGCAGCTGTTTTTTTTCTGTGTATTTTTCCAGAAGAGCCAATTCAAAACCGGCTTCAGCGATTACATTCCGAATGCCTTCTACTGCCACTTTGGCGAAAGGTTTGTCTGTTGCGATAAGTACTTTCATATTATATTCTTTATTGCCAGAGATAAAAGCGTTTATACATCCAGCGGTTTCTAAATTTACTTGATCTGAAATTTTAACACAAAAAGCGGGATTCAAGCATTAAAACCGAAACCCGCTTCTGTATTTTCATGTTGTTCCAATTAATGGCTTTTAGCAAATTCCTGCATGCATTCAACCAAAGCCTGAACACTGCTTATCGGCATTGCATTATAGATAGAAGCACGGAAACCTCCTGCTGAACGGTGTCCTTTAATTCCGACCATGCCTTTTGAAGCGGCAAACTTGCCAAACTCATCTTCCAAAGCTTCTTTTCCATCGTTCATAATAAAACAAACATTCATGATGGAACGGTCTTCTTTACAGGTGACATTGCCCTTAAAGCAAGGATTGCTGTCGATTTCGGCATAAAGCAATTCAGCTTTAGCTTTGTTCAACTGATAGATACCTTCAATACCACCTTGTTCTTTATAAAATTTCAGGGTCTGAAGTGCAGAATATATAGGAAGTACCGGAGGGGTGTTAAACATCGACTCCTTGCTGATATGCGTGTTGTAATTCAACATTGTAGGAATTGGACGGGTCACTTTGCCCAGTGAATCTTTACGAATGATAATCAACGTAACACCTGCTGGTGCAAGATTCTTTTGAGCACCGGCAAAAATCAGTTCATAATTAGTGAAATCAATAGGTCTGGAGAATATATCAGATGACATATCGCAAATCACAGGTACACCTACATTTGGGTCTACATGTGTTTCTGTTCCGAAAATAGTATTGTTTGAACAATAGTAGAAATAATCAGAATCGGCAGGCACTTCAAAATCTTTGGGGATGTAGGTGTAATTGTCTGCTTTAGAAGATGCAACCACATGTACTTCACCAAAAAATTTAGCTTCTTTGATGGCATTGGAAGCCCACGTACCAGTATCCAGAAAAGAAGCTTTCTTTTCCAGGAAATTGTAAGGGGCCATACAAAATTGCAGACTGGCTCCACCACCCAAAAAGACCACTTCAAATTCATCTGGAACATGTAGTAATTCTTTGATCATTGCACGAGCTTCGTCACATACTGCTACAAATTCTTTGCTGCGATGAGACACTTCCAGTAAGGAAAGACCAGTACCGGCAAACTCCTGAACAGCTTTTGCTGTTTCATTAATGGTGAATTCACTCAAGATTGAGGGACCTGCGTAAAAATTATGTTTTTTCATATTATATAATGAAAGTTGGTATTTAAACGATGAAGAAAACGCCGCGAAATTACGAAATTAATTTTGTTCAACAGCATAAAATCTCTTATTTTTTGGTGTACATTTGCAGGGTATACTTATTAAAATGGTTCATTTATTTTCATTTACCCTTATTTATTGACTAGAATGATGCAGCCTCTGGCAGAAAGACTCAGACCAAAAAAACTGGATGATTATATCGGACAAAAGCATTTGGTTGGTCCGCAGGCCGTGTTGCGTAAAATGATAGATTCAGGCAATATTTCATCCTTTATTCTCTGGGGCCCTCCCGGTGTTGGAAAAACGACGCTTGCCCGCATCATATCGGTACAGCTTGAGCGGCCCTTTTACACATTAAGTGCTGTCAATTCAGGAGTTAAGGATGTCAGAGAAATTATCGAGAAAGCTAAAAATACGCAATTTTTCAACACCAAAACACCCATTCTATTTATAGATGAAATACACCGCTTTAGTAAGTCTCAGCAAGATTCATTGCTGGGTGCTGTAGAAAACGGTACATTCATACTTATTGGAGCTACCACAGAAAATCCTTCCTTTGAAGTGATCAGTCCGCTCCTTTCCCGTTGTCAGGTATATGTACTCCAGTCACTGGAAGTTGAGGATCTGGACGATCTGCTTAATCGTGCGCTAACTCAGGATATTGAACTTAAAAAGCGGGTCATCAAGGTGGAAGAAAAAGAAAGTCTTTTTCGCTTTTCAGGCGGAGATGCACGTAAACTTTTAAATATCATCGAGTTGGTTGTCAATGCGGAAGAAGAGGATGCTGAAATAGTTATCACCAATGAAAAAGTCACCGAACGTCTGCAACAAAACCCTATGGCATATGATAAGGATGGTGAAATGCATTACGACATCATATCGGCCTTTATCAAATCCATTCGAGGCAGTGATCCTGAAGGAGCCGTTTATTGGCTGGCCCGTATGGTGGCTGGAGGTGAAGATCCCAAATTTATTGCCCGCCGGCTGTTGATCTCCGCTTCTGAAGACATTGGTCTGGCAAATCCGAATGCGCTGTTATTGGCTAATGCTTGTTTTGAAACTGTTCACAAACTGGGTTGGCCTGAAAGTCGAATCGCCTTGTCCGAAACGGCCATTTACCTGGCATCCAGCGCGAAAAGCAATTCAGCCTACTTGGCCATCAACAATGCCCTTGCTTTGGTAGAAGAAACCGGAAACCTCCCTGTCCCACTACACCTTCGGAATGCTCCAACCAAACTAATGAAACAGTTGAACTACGGCAAAGATTATAAATATGCCCACGACTTTGAAAATAATTTTGTGGAACAAGATTTCCTGCCTAAAAAACTAAAAGGCAGAAGTATCTGGAAACCACAAAACAATTCCTCCGAATTGAAGCTAAAGGAATTTTTAAATCTGAGATGGAAAAACCGTTTCTAATAAGCCAAAATGGTAAACATCGTTCTTCTGTTAAGTTGATGATCTGCTTCAGAACAATCTACCCCATCCGCACATTGATTAATAAGCCGAGATTCTCCATAGCCCTTAGCAACCATCCTGTCTCTTGAAATACCACGGCTTACCAGATAATCCACAGCTGACTGAGCACGACGCTGAGACAGATTCATGTTGTATTCATTGTTACCACGACTATCCGTATGTGAAGCCAATTCAATCTGAAGTGTCGGATTTTCATACATAATGGTAACCAATCCATTCAAAATGAGTGCAGCATCTTTTCGGATGTTGTCTTTATCAAAATCATAGAGAATATTTTCCAACTTGAACGACTTGCCTTTTTCAAACAATGGATCCAGGTAGAGTGCCAGTTTTTGAGGTCTGCTATTGGCTAAATCATTCCTGTTCACTTTGGTTGTATCTGGATAATAACCGTCCTTTGAAGCTTTCAGATTTGAAGGACTGCTAACGGGTAGCTTAAAGAGGAAAGATCCATCGGGATTACTTTTTTGTTTGGCCAAAATAGTATTATTTGCATTATAAAGCACAACATTCGCATCTGGTAAACGCAGTCTGGTCTTTTTGTCATAAACAAACCCTTCTATAGAATTTACTTTCCTTCTATCCTTATATTCAAAGGAATAGATATCATCGCCCCCTTTACCATTTGTTCTGTTTGATGAAAGATACCCGGATTTTTCAGTTTCATTGACAATAAAGGAAAAATCATCACAGGATGAATTGACCGGATACCTCAAATTGACCGGAGTACTCAAGTTATTGCGTTCACCTGTGCAGGCAAACAGATCCAATCCACCCATCCCTGGAAAACCATTGGAGGAAAAATAAAAGGTGCCGTCAGGACCAACGTTTGGAAACATTTCATCACCGGAAGTATTAATTAAATCACCTGCATTGCGGCTTTTACTCCAAGTCCCGTTTGGCTGCAATTCGGAATACCAGATATCCGTTCCGCCCTTTCCACCCGGCATATTCGAGACATAGTAAAGCACTTTTTCATCGTTGCTCAGGACTGCCTGACCCAAGGAATACTTTTGAACATTGTTGTATGGAAAGGACATGGGTCTTAACCATTGATCGTACTTTTTTGTCTGGATATAGAGCTCCATGTTCTGGGTAAGGTATCTGTTTCCATTTATTTTAATCAGACTGCCATTATCTCCCGGATAAGTACGTGTGATGTAATAGGTACTGCCGTCTTTATTTGTTGAAATGGGGCCTACATGATACGAGGCATCGTTGTAAACAGTTTTGGATATTTCCCTTGAGTCTAAACTGTTATTAGTTTGTATTTGCGCTGAAAAAATACGTAAAAAAGCACTTCCTGTCCATCCGTATATTTTTTTTCTACTGCCGGGAGCAGGTTCACCTATAAAACAAACCGTTGTTCCACCAAAAGGGAAAACAGAAAATTCCGACAAATCCGTGTTGATTGTTGCTTCGTTGCGAATATTATAGCCGGTAGGATTACTCATCCATACTTCAGCTGAATCACATCCGGCTATATTTACCAAAGCACGCTCATCTCCTGTTTTTTCCAGATAATCCTGAAAAACACCTTTGGCATCTGAATAATTCATATTTATTTTCAGCATTTCACCATAATTGTACAAATCTTCCGGTATGCTGTTTGGGTCTGCCACAACTCTGGAATACCAGATTTCGGCATCCTCATATTTATTCATTTTCATGTAACAAATGGCCAAACGTTTCATGTCCAGGTATCTTGACTTTGGAACATCGGTCAATTTCAAAAAAATTTCACTGGCTTTTGCATATTGAAGTTGTTCGAAATATTTATCTGCTTTATCACGAACACTCACTTGCTCCTGTGCACGTACACCAATATTTGAAAACAAAAAAACCAGTAAAAATCCGCCTGTAAAAAATAAAGAACTGAGTTTCATATATTTTTGCATGAATGAAGCGTTTTATTAAAATAAAATCAGAAGAATCTGGGACTTAAAACACGTTTGGATCTTCTGGATAAAAGCCAGCCAATAGTTAGCTCATGTGTTCCATTTTGCATACCATTTAAGCTGTTAAGGGCGTAATCATAGGAATAACCTACACGAACCTGGTCTGTAACCTGAAAATTCACGATACCGATCAAAGCATTTTGAATGCTTAACTGACCTACAGGATAGTTCTTCCATAATTGATATCCAGACCGAAACGTTCCACCTATCCAAAAACGGTTGTCAAAAACGAAAAGAGCACTTAAATCAATGTTGGTCGGACCTTTAAAATCTTCCCTGATCAGAATGCTGGGGCGAAGTTTTGTATAATCAGACAATTCGAACAATGCTCCTCCCATCAGATAGAGGTGTGGACGGCGGATAATATTACAGGTGGAATCTGTTTTCCAGTTTAAAACGGAAGTGGAGTCTTTACCTGAAAGTAAATCCATGACCGAAAGTCCGACATAAAACTTTGGATTGTAATAATAGACTCCAAAACGGACATCGGGAATATAACTGCTGCTCGTCTCAAAATTTACATAAGGATCATCGGGATTAATGGCCCTCAGTTGGGATACATCTGTACTATATTGAGAAAGCCCCACTGCAAGACCAAAAGATAGACGGCTCATATCTTCGTTATCCAATTTTATACGATAAGCATAATTGGCATAAATCGAGGTCGCTGATTGTGCACCCAGCCTGTCTGCAGTTACTTGCAATCCCAAACCTACATTTTTACTCATTACATTGGTCACACCATCAATTGAAACCTGAGTAGTTACAGGCGCGCCATCAATACCTATCCATTGCTGACGATGAGCAGCCTGCAGATACCAATCTTCCTTAAAACCTGCATAAGCTGGATTTATGGATATTGTATTAAAGATGTATTGCGAAAACTGAATATTCTGTTGCGCGAAAGAACAAGTTGTTGACAGTAGCAGAAACAAAGCACCACTACTCAACATCACTGCCTTCAATGTCTTCTTTATAATTGAATTTCTTAAAACCATAGTTTTTATTTTATCTTTTCAACAAGACCCAACCTTTGTGTATAATATCCTTGCCCTTGTATTTGAGGACAAGCCAAAAATAGTAAGTTCCTTCATTCAGACCGTTTCCGTCCCAAAAAGTTTCTCTTTGATAATTGGTATTGTAATAGACCTCATCTCCCCAACGGTTGCAAATTCTCATTATCGGATGATCGTAAAATTCAATACCCTTCACTTCAAACTTATCATTGATTCCATCCCCATTCGGAGTGAAAATATTTGGTATAAGAAGCTCTCTGGAAGCAACATTAATAATGACAGCTGCTGTATCAGTTTCGAAGCCATCAGACATGGAATAATGGAAAGAATCTACACCTGCAAAATCTGCTTCAGGGGTATATATCAATTCACTGATTCCACTTGGAACAACAGCCCCATGCAATGGCATATCAATAATTGTTACAGAGCTGGGATCAATCAAATGTGTACTGGCAAAATCATTATCCAGCACAGAAATAGTGACAGGTGTTTCTGGTCCTGTCGTTCTCAGATCGGTGATAGCCTGCAATCCCATATCGGTAATGATAGTCCTGGCATAAGCGGTATCGTTCATAACATCCGGGTCAATAACCCCGGATAAACCGATGTTGGTATTTGCGATGTTGGTCATTACATTGTTGGATGGGCAGCCCTTAATCCTTCCTTTTATAACGAATGTCGATTGTGAACGGGGCTCCATAGTTAAATTTACCTTGGACAAATCCGTCTTAGAATATTTGCTGGCCACATTCTCTTCGTATCCATTGTTGTCATATAAAACTGAATCAATCCGAAAAAGATCCTGTGAATACTCATCAAAATAATCCTTCAGATACACACCTTTTGCTTTACTATCAGTCTGATTGTAAATATCAACCGTATAGGTCAGAAAATCACCGACTTGGGCATAAAGCTTATCAACAGTCTTTGTAACACGAACACCTCGTGGTGTGGTAATATACAAGTTCCTGAGTTCGTGATAATTCACACCTGCACCTGTCGAAGCAGCAAATCCCAACTGAAGATTTTCAGGTGGAATAGAATCCAGCAAATAATCATCCAACACAGTTACAAACTTGCTCCATCTGCCGGTTTTCATTCGTGCACTGATGGAATACTGGTTGCCCAAAGGTCCGTAACCCGGAGTGATATCGACCTGAATTCTTCGGTAATAAACCGTATCAGTGGGTCTTTTAGTAATTTTATTATTATCGTACTGCAACTGAAAATCCAGTTTAAAGTTACCGGTTTGCCACTTATAATCTGGTTCGGGTCCACGAACACCAATACTATTCTCGTGAAAACCAGCACCACCAATTCGTCCCTCAAAAGTGGTGGGATCGTTTGATTCATCTATTCCTTCTCTAAAACCTTTGCTGTAGTTTCCGAACTCATCAATACCAATCCCAACAAAACCACCGGAAAGACCGATGGATGCTTCAGCACCGAAATTGGTAAATTGAGCATATCCTAAAGAGCCACCAAATCCTCCAATCCGGAATGAATCTGTTGTAGCATCAAACAAGAAAACAGAAAAGCCATCTGCCCCTTGTGGGTTTAGAGGATTGACTGTTCTCCAAATTTTGAACTCTAAATCGACCTGAACACCAAGTGAAGAAGGGAAAGGTTTTTTAACAACAGCATAGCCTCGTTGAAACAATTCATCTTTTGTTAGACGCAGCCAACCTTCACCAATAGGATCAATCAGTTTCTTTTTGTTTACATCGTCAAACACTCCGGACGTGAGAAATGAAAAAGGATCCCCACCAAACATAAAATTTTCAGAATTGCTATCCCTCAATGTTTCAGTAATCATAAAGCCCTGAGCTTTTACTGAAGTTACAAGAAGCTGAAAAGCCAAAAAGAACAAATATATTTTGCTACTATTTTTCATGCATTTTAATTTTTTCGTGTCTTTGACCAACAAAAAGTTTAAGTTAAAATCGTCACAGGCTTTGTGTCAAAAGATAGAATTGTTAAACCTAATAAACAAAAGCTTACAAAGATAAAAGAAAAGCACTAGCTATATGCTTTCTTTTATAGAAAAGTATAGCATTTGAAAGCAAAAAAAGAAGTTGCTCCATTAACAACTTCTTTTGGTCAATAAAAATATCGGTATTAATCCTCTTTAAATTGAATTAATTCATCCAGATAACCTTGTGTATATGCATAGACAGTCAAACCAGAAATCGTTTTAATACCAAGTTTTTCTACCAGTTTCTTACGGTGGGTAATGACTGTTGTCAGTCCAATATGCAGCTGATCCGCAATTTCTTTATTCATGAAACCCTGAGCAACGAGTTTCAAAACCTCTTTTTCTCTATGAGTCAGCACATTTGGAGGTGGTATTTCAGTTGGCAATGAAACAAAGTTGCTTCGCCGGAATATTTTGTTTTTTTTGTGGAAAGTAAGAATGATGCTTTCTTCCATTTGCAGAACCAGAGGTTTAAGTAGTTTCTGTTCAATGCGATCCTGCGACACCATATTTCTATTCAATTGATAAAAAGCATACACCTTCAACAGTAAAGTTAAATCACTAAGATTTCGTTGAAGGGTTTGTTCCAACAAACGTTTTACCTCTTCAAAAGATTGTTGCAACATTAAAATCCTGCTATCGTAAAATTCCAGACTATAGTTCATCAGATCAGTACGTTCTGACGTATAATCTGGGCTATAATAAAGTTCATAGACCATTGAGACATGAGGTAAAACTACTTTTACATGCTGAATGGAACGTTCATACACGAGCTTTCTGTATGCTGAAAACTCGGATTTCAGCATACCGGCGAAGGAGACCTTTTCAGTTTGCTGAAATTTTTCGACATTTTTAGATATCGCTGAAATCAGTTCATCCAGTTCATTTAAAAAAAACGGATACATGGAAGTAGAAAGTGCAGTCAGCTGAAGTACGCCATAGCTTGGTAATGTTTCTGTTGGAACGAATTTTTCGTCTGTAAATGCCATCAGAAGACTAAGCAGAAAGGATTCATTGATGGCTTTTTCCTTACAGATTTGTCGAATAGTTTTACCGTTAAAATCGCCACAAACACCTGTCAGAAAAAGCACAGGCATTAATGACGAATTTTGCAACACTAAATCTGATAAAATGCTTTCCGAAGAAACTTTCTGCATGGTCTACTTTAATTTTATATAACTGATTTTTTATTAGGATTCAAGGGCAACGTCAGATAAAAGGTAGAACCTTCTCCCAGGATAGATTCTATCCTTATTTCACCATTCATTAATTTTGAAAAGCCCTTACAAATAGCCAGACCTAAACCGGTACCTTCATGTCCGTTTGATAATGAATTATCTGCCTGATAGAAACGTTCAAAAACAAAGTCATGTTTCAATGGATCGATGCCAATTCCTGAATCTTTGACAAAAAATTCAATTTCCTCCTCGTTGTAATTGTAACCAAGTTCTATAAATCCATCTTGTGTAAATTTAAAGGAGTTACTTAAAAAATTCGTAAGAATTTGCCCAAGTTTCACCACATCGGTGGTTAATAGAACCGCATCCGATTCACTCGGAATATTCAGGGTATAACTAATATTCTTGATTTTACCCTGCAATAAAAACTGTGAATATATATCTCTGATAGATTCATTTACTGCAAATTCATTCAGACTTAAAACCTCCGAACCCGACTCAATTTTGGAGATATTTAAAATATTACTTAGAAGTTCAAACAACCGGTTTCCCCCGGTTACAATGTATCCTGAATACTTTTTGATATCCTCTTTATCGAGATTCTCTTCATTGAGCAGTTGCGAAAATCCAAGTATTCCGTTTAAAGGTGTTCGTATTTCATGGCTCATATTCGCTAAAAAAGCTGATTTTAGTCGTTCGCTTTCTTCTGCTTTTTCCTTAGCTTCAATCAGTTCTGCTTCATATTTCATATTCATGGTTACATCGTTTGAAAGAACCATTCTGGCTTTTTTTGAATTATAGTTGATGGTATGTGAAGCAATTTCAAAATATCTAATTTCTCCATTTTTCAGCTTATGACGACACAATCTGGTTATCTGGGAATCCCTCCTGATTTGAAAATAACTGTTATTAAACGATTCCAACTCATCGTCCGGTATAATATCACGTAAAGTCATCGTTAAAAATTCTTCCTGGGAATAACCATATTTAGCAACAGCAGTGTTGTTTACAGATATGAAATCGAGGGTTTCATTATCATACACCATCATCGGAAGAGGATTGTTTTCAAATAAATTTTTATAGGAAGCTTCACTTTGAATCAGTTTTTCTTCGAAGTTTTTCCGATCGGTAACATCCTGTAAAACACCTATCCATACTGGTCCGAACTTTTCATGTGTCAACAAATAGACACGGGCAATGGTCCAAAACTCAGTGCCATTCTTTCGGACATTTAAAAATTCAGTATTCAGCAACTTCTTATTTTCAAAGTTAGGAATAAATCGTTCTGCAATTTCTGCTTTTTGGGATTCTGAAGCAGAAAGCAATATGGTTATATTTTTACCAATGAGTTCGCCTCGTTCATAACCGAACATTTCATCCAATCTAGGATTTGTCATTAAAATTAGCAGATCTTCCGCTTTAAACATACAAACACCTTCCCCCAGAATATCCATCGTCAGATTAAACCGTTCTTCGTATTGGCGGAGTTCTATTTCTTTTGCAAGCATATTGCTTAGATACTTTTCTCTCCGGTTTTTGTTGAATATTGCCAATCCTGTTATACAAACAAGTATCAATAAAAGGGCGATAATACTAAACTTTATCATGTTTGCATGGAGGTCCTTTAAGAGTTCTGCATGATTAACCATTAAAACTATACTCCAGGGGGTATTCGGAATGGGGGATAGATAGGAACAAACATCAACGTCGTATTCATTTTTCCCATATAAGAAACCTGAATAAACTGTAATAGCACGGAGAGAAGGCGCATCTTTCTTTGACACAATCTGCCAGCAGTTGCCACCTGATAAATACTGTTGATTGGGTTTATACTTAAAATTATCTCCGGAAGAAGTTTTTTTTACCAGATAGGTTTCCGCTGTTTTACCGGATGTAGGCCAAGTTTTAATCAAGGGATTCAGGAATGCATTGGGATCTTTTCTACAAATCAGACCAGCCAGAATCTTGTTTTCAGAATCATTAACGGTTGAAATAAAGTCTAAATAAACTTTGCCGTTGTAGCCTGAGGTGAAAATATCAGAATTCAGACCTTTATTTTCTTTGAAAGACGTTCTTAAGATTTGAATATCAATGGCATCAGGAACCAGAATTTTTTTATTGGTTGAGACTAGAATTTTTTCATCCGGGGTCAGCAATATAACATCCGAATACAGGTGTTCTGTCTCCATTTGATATAGAAAACGGATCAAGTGTTGTTTATCCCTATCATTTTTGGTCTTTAAATAATTAACGATCAATTCAGAAAGAATTTCATCCTTTGAAATAATATTAATATCCAGGACTTCATCCACGTACCAGGCTGAAATCTGATCTATCTTAAAATCAGCAATGGTTTTTATGGCATTTTCCTTACTAATTGTAATTGATTTTTTTTCACTTTGATAGAATAAAGTCAGTGAAACTGCAAATAATAGGATCAAAAGTGATATGACAATTATCATATTTCTTCTGGGGATAGTTAATTTTTTTTTCATAATCCAATAGTTGGATTTTTTAAGTTTTCTATACATTCAAATCATTTAAAAACGGACATCAAGGCCAATTCCATTGTGTTGTACATGTATATACCACTCGATTTGTGGCTTTTTATATGGTGTTGATTCCGATAAATTATAGTTTTTGTGATCTTAAACTGCTTTGGTGGGCTCAGTCAAAATTTGAATTTCTTTCAAGCTTTTGTCGGAAGAGGTGCAAACGTTCACTCGTTTCAGTCCCGACAGCCACCCAACGGTATGGATATGCTTTAAATGACGTATTTTCGATGGTTTCGTTTTGTTAGTATGCAAAAATCAACATCTTTTTCAATTAAAGCAAATTTTTAAACCTTTTATATCCAAGGCTTGGTGCAATTAAAATACCCAACCCTAAATACTCTATAATTGAAAACTGGCATACGTATACGAACTTTTATCGAAAAGCGTATCTTTGCCAACACAAAAACAGTCCAGAAAAATGATTCTATACCAAAATCTTTGTGTGACAGATATTCCATCGCTCTCAGACAAAGAAACGTTGTATACGTTCGATCCCCGCAGCATTCTGGACGAATGTCTGGGCAAGCACCGATACATTGTTTCTTGTGAAAACCTTTTGACCAATAGTTTACACAATCAGCATCTTGCGGTGAACCAATATGCCATCAAACATACCGACCCAACTCAAAACCAATTAGTAATTGCTGAAATTTCAGGTGATCCCAGAATTTCACTTTACAATCGATTAAAAGGTCTTGATTTCCCCGATGAAATCAAACACCTCTTTGTTGCCATTCCGCATCCTGAAGCCGACAATCTGGCTTTGGAAAAAAAATGGAACCTCAACTACACATATCCCGACTTTCTAACCTACAACAATAAAATCAGGCAAAAAGAACTTTTGGGCATATTAACCCCTACCTGGGAAATCATCGATCCAAAAACTTATTTGTTCGATGAAATGGACAATCTGTTTTTCAAACGGGAAGTTGGAGCCGGAGGATATGCGACTTTCCACGCATCTGATCTAACCGGCATGAAACAACCAAGTCGTAAGTACCCGGCAAGATGGTACAAGGAAGAAGCAATGGAAGGAGAACCCAGAAGCGTTCAAATATTCCGGTATGGTCAAGGAGAATATACCGTTTTCGGCTTTTCAGAAATGAAAATCATTTTCAAAAAAAATTATGCGGGTGGTCTGATGAAAAAAACAGAACATATTCCAGACTTTATGCGGGAAAGTCTTTCTGAAGCTTTAACCTGCCTGGATCCGCTATTGGCGAGCTACAAGGGCTTTATGGGGCTGGATTTCCTGGTCAACGACAAAAAATTGCACGTGCTGGAGGCAAATGTTCGGGTAACAATGGCTACCTTTGCCACGTTGCAACTCAATGAGAGTAGCAGTCTGGAGCTTGAATTTTATCGTTTTCAATAAGTATATGCAGACACTCATCGAATGGAGCTATTTTGGCTTATTTATTGCCACTTTTCTGGCAGGTAGCATTTTGCCCTTTAGTTCAGAATTCGTACTAAGCGGTCTGCTGGCTGTTGGAGCCAATAGCATCGGATGTTTAGTGGCTGCAACAGCAGGCAATTTTTTAGGAGGAATGACCTGTTTTTACATCGGTCGATTGGGTAAAATTGAATGGATTAAAAAATATTTGGGTGTATCAGACGAGAAGTTGCAGAAAGGCATTAAATTCTTAAATGGAAAAGGCGCTTACATGGCGTTTTTCACCTTTGTACCCATCGTAGGAGACCTTTTAGCCGTATCCCTGGGGTATATGAGAGCAAATATCTGGATTACGTCCATTTCAATGTTACTGGGCAAGTTAGTCCGGTATATTTTTTGGATATATCTGTCGCTTATTGTTCTAAAAATGTTTCATTAACCAATAAAAAAAGAGTAAGATGGAAACTGTAGAAAAAGTACTGGAAGCTATGAAGCAGGCAGGAAGTCCTGTAAATGCCGGAAAATTAGTTGAAATGACGGGCCTGGACCGCAAGGAAGTAGACAAAGCCATGAAGCAATTAAAAGCATCGGGCACCATTGTTTCTCCAAAAATGTGCTACTGGGAGCCTGCCAAATAAGCATGGATTCATTAATTAACCTGCACGAAGTGGTGTTGCGGCACCCCGACGTGCAGTTTACCAAACCGTTGAACTGGCAAATTCAGACCGGAGAACACTGGGCTGTTATTGGACCAAACGGTTCAGGTAAAACTGTTTTTATCGATACCCTCACCGGAAAATATGCCTTACGTAGCGGAACGAGGGAATATCCACTTTTTGAAAAAACCGGCTGTAAAGTATCTGAAGTCATCAAGTCGATGGCTTTTCGGGATATTTCCAGTCTGTCAAACGATTACCAGACTTCGACCTATCAACAACGATGGAATTCTCAGGAAGCTGAAGAATCGCCATTAATCAGCGATTTGTTAGAACTGAATACCGACAAGGCTTTTTCGAATAGAATTCTTAAACTTTTCAATGTAAAGAATCTACTTCAGAGCAGATTAATTCAGCTCTCCAGCGGTGAACTCCGAAAATTTCTGATTGTCCGGACCTTGATGAGTCGTCCTCGGATTTTGATTCTTGACAACCCGTTTATCGGACTGGATGCCCCTTCCCGTAACCAATTGAATCAGGTACTGGAAAGTCTGGCCAGCCTGGAAGGTCTGCAACTTATTTTTGTACTTTCCAATCCATCGGATATTCCCGATATCGTCACACACGTACTGCCCATTTGCGACAGAACCTTAAGTAACACTTTAAGTCCAACAGCTTTTTTAGCCGATTCCACCCTGCAAAAAATGCTCTTTCCACTGCAAAATAAGGTTGAAAGGGAACGTTTTTTTAATAAATACACCCAAGAAGACTTCACTTCGGAAATTGCCGATGAAAGCACAAGCGATAACGTCGTTCAATTGTGCAATGTGCATATTCGTTATGGAAAACGCACGATATTGAAGGATCTGAACTGGACTGTAGAGCGAGGTGAAAAATGGGCCTTGCTGGGTCCAAACGGTGCCGGTAAATCCACTCTTCTCAGTTTGATTTGTGCAGACAATCCCCAATCTTACGCCAACGACATCCGCTTATTTAACCGTAAGCGCGGGTCTGGCGAAAGCATCTGGGACATCAAGAAACACATCGGTTACGTTTCTCCGGAAATGCACAGCTATTATTTTAAAAATGTGCCCTGCAAGGACATCGTCGGATCCGGCCTCTTTGACACTATTGGTCTTTACCGAAGATGCAACCCCGAACAATTGGAATCCTGTGAAAAATGGATGAACATTTTTGGAATTTCTCATTTAAAAGAAAAATCCTTTATGTCCATTTCATCGGGAGAACAACGCCATTGCCTTTTAGCCAGAGCCTTCGTAAAAAATCCGGCCCTGCTTATACTGGATGAACCTTTACACGGACTTGACGTATCCAACAAACTGAAAGTCAAAGAAATAATCGAAAAATATTGTGAGGATCCGGACAAAACCCTGATCTATGTCACTCATTACACAAACGAAATCCCCGATTGCATCAGTAATCAATTTTTATTAATCAAACACAAGTAATCTTTATGAATTCAAACAAACACAATTCGGTACTCTGCTTCCGACGATGGTCACGTAAGGGCTATGCGGTGTTTGCCAGTCTGAACAAAGTGGTGAAAATTGGTATGGTAACCTTTAGTTGCACCCTCGTACAACAAGCCTATCAGCCCGTTTTTGCGCAGTCAGACAGCACACGCATAACCAACAATGTGAACCTGGACGAAGTAGAAATATCGGAAAACCGAACCCAGCTAGGATCCACGCTGGTACGCACGATCTGCGTCATGGATCAGAAAGAAATCGCGGCGTCGCCAGCCCGCAGTATAGATGATCTCCTCAAACAAGTAGCCGGCGTAGACGTCAGGCAGCGAGGTTCAGACGGCGTTCAGTCCGACCTCAGTATTCGCGGAGGCTCTTTCGATCAAGTTATGATTCTTCTCAATGGTGTCAACATCACTGACCCTCAAACCGGACATTACAGCCTGGATATTCCGGTAGATTTGCACCAAATTCAACGTATAGAAGTCCTTCAGGGCTCTGGAGCCCGCATCTGGGGTCCAAACGCTTTCAGCGGAGCCATCAACATCATTACGATACCAAATTCTGCAGCCCTCTCCAAACAGGGCAATCTGGAAATTGGAGGTGGAAATTTCGGTTTTAACAACCAATCGGCATCCGGAAATATACAAAAAGGCCCCTGGCTACTAGGTGGTTCTGTTTCTCACAAACAAAGTGACGGTTACACCGACAACACCGATTTCGACCTATTCAACAGCCACATTCTGGCCAGGTATCAAAGTAAATCCAGCGGAACTTTTCAACTTCAAATGGGTTACCAGCAAAAAGCGTTCGGTGCAAACAGCTTTTACAGTTTCAAATATCCAAATCAATTTGAACGCACCAAAACCTTGTTTTCTGCGTTGAGTTGGGAAAAGACAACGGGTAAAACTACCTGGCAATCGCAAATCTACGAGCGCCAGCATCACGACCGTTTCGAACTGTTCCGTGATATGGAAAATGCACCAAGTTGGTATACCAGTCACAACTATCATCAAACCGATGTGACAGGAGGTAATCTAAAAGCCATCCGGCTTTCAGCAATTGGAAAAACAACCGTTGGAATGGACATTCGCAATGAACACATTTTCAGCAATGTGCTTGGGATTAAATTATCTGAGAATAAAACAGATTTCTTAGACAAGGATGCCCTTTTCAACAAAGAAAAAAACAGGACCAACTATCGGCTTTTCGCAGATCAAACGGTATTCTGGGGTCTCTTTAACCTTTCAGCGGGACTTTCAGTCAATTACAACAGCGATTATGGAGCATATTATTTCGGTGGAATTGATGTAGGATACGCTATCAATCCAAGCTTAAATGCCTATTTCAATCTGAATAAGGCCATTCGGTTACCAACGTTTAATGACCTTTACTATAAAGGACCGGATCAACGAAGTAACCCTGACATAAAACCCGAAAGATCAACCACCTACGAGGTTGGACTTAAATATTCCATTCAAAACTTTAAAGCCTCAGTCTCCTCCTATTTCAGAGATGGGAAAAATGTGATTGATTGGGTAAAAACACCCGATTCCACCAAATGGGAAAGCAAAAATCTTACCGAAGTTAAAGCCTTGGGTGGAGAAATAACGAGTGAATACATCTTTCATTCTGGTTTTCTGAAAACCATCAGGCTCAGTTATGCTTATCTCCATTTGGACAAAAAGGCAGTAGGATTCGATTCAAAATATGCGCTGGATTACTTGAAAGATAAAGTGAGCCTACATCTGGAGCATCATTTTTTTGAAAGTCGGAGTTTAGGAAAGTTTAGTGGATCATGGAATATAAACTGGCAGGATCGAGCCGGTCATTACACCGATTTTATCACGAATAAAGTTGTTAACTACAACAGCTATTGCCTCACAGACTACCGCTTTTTTTGGAAAAAAAAAAACATCGGTATTTACACCGATGTCAACAATTTATTCAACACAAGATTTGCGGATTTTGGAGGAATCATTCAGCCGGGACGTACTTTACGTGCCGGGTTAAAACTCAGTTTCTAATAAAAGAGGCCTGCTTTTTCAGGGGATGAAAAGCAGGTCTACTTTTTCTTTCCAAAAATCAGATTCAGAAAACTGGAAACAAAGGACAATCCAATACTGAAACCCAATGCCCACAGAAAATTGTCCACATAGAAACCTTTTACCAGAAAGGAAGTCAGGTAAACCAACCCGATATTGATTACCAGCAAAAAGAGTCCCAGGGTAAAGAATGTAATCGGAATAGTCAACAAAACCAGAACAGGGCGAACCACCGTATTGAGAATGCCAAGTACCAGGGAAACCAAAACCGCCACCCACAGAGTTGCCACATGAACACCAGGCAAAAGATATGCCAGTAATATCACTGCAACCGTACTAATCAACCATTTACGCAACATAACACGTTCTTCTTTAGTTTAACCTTTATTCAGCACTGACAGTCACTTCACAATCAAAAGCAGTCACCACATCGCCAACGCGAATTTTTGCCCTTTTTCTCAACTCAATTTCACCGTTTAAACGGACATTTTCAGCTAAAACCATAGCCTGAGCCTCTCCTCCAGAACTGGCAATATCCACAATCTTCAGTAATTGGATCAAAGGAATAAAATCCTCGCCCTTGCGCAGTTTAAAATCAATCTTCTTTTCCATACCGTTGATATTCTATAAATTTTGTTGAAAGCACATGCAATAGCCCTGCAAATGTAGGCGAATTCTTGCTGATATTACCGAATCACCACTATTTTCTTCCATTTTTCCGAATGAAATCGCCTGTAAATGAAAAAACAAAAGATCAGGTAAACCACCACTATAATGAACCATCCAAAAGGTACAGACAAATTAAAAATGTAAAAGCACACATACAACAAGGGTAAAAAGGTCCAGTTCGCCAGGACAGATAAAATCATCGTATAAAAGGTATCACCGGCACCACGAAGCGTACCAATCATAGCGATCGTAACAGCCTGAGCCAGAACATAGAGCGAAGCTAACCGAATCATCGAAATGGCTATTGGTACAGCCTTCTCAAACGTATCGCTCGGAATGTGGGGGTGAAACAAACGAACCAATATTTCTGGAATTGACAGGAACAATATCAAAATGACCAAGGAATAAAACAGGCCTGTCTTGATAGCAGAGTAAGCCGTTCGATGTGCCGCTTGTGGCCTTCCAGCACCCATATACCTGCCAACCAGACTAGTCACTGCTATTTCAATACCCAGTAAGGGTATAAATGAAACCAAATCCCAATTAAACATGATGGTCGTAGCAGTTGCCTCTGATTCTCCCCGAGACTGAAACATAGCAATCATAAAGAAAAAAGCGATAAAGTTCAGCAACATTTCCAACCCGGCAGGATACCCGAAATGAAGCAGCTTCTTCATGATCTTCCAATCAAAATGAAAGGACTTCATCACATGGAAATTTTCACGGTTAAATCGGCCAAAATAGACAATCAATAAAATAACCATCGCTGCAAAACCACCAGCAACAGTTGCTAAAGCAGCACCTCTTACACCCATCACCGGAAATCCAAACTTACCGAAAATCAGGATGTAATCCAAAACGACATTCACCAACATGGCAGTCAGAGTGGCGATCATGACCACCTTTGTTTTTCCGATACCTGTAAAATAAAAGCTTAGAGTTTGCCTCAACATTCCAAAAAAACCTCCCCAAACCAGTATATTCAAATACTGAACCTGAAAATCGACTTGACCAACCGGTAAATTCATTGTATAAAAAAAGGAGGCAATGAAAGGCTTGATAAGTAAGATTACAGGCCAGGCAACTATTGTCACAAGAATAACTTGAAAAGCAGCTTTGGAAGAATTCGTCCATTTTCCGGCACCATAATATTGAGCAACCAAGGCCGTAGAATAACCGGTTAATCCAACAAAAAAGAAGATCAACATTTGATAAGAAACCCCACCACCCATAGCTGCATTCATCTGATCCGACCCAACTCTGGCCAAAAAAAGTCTGTCTGTGAAAGTCATAACCCCGTCACAGGCCGTCGAAATCATCATTGGAAAAGCAATAGCCAGTAAATCCTTTATACCACCAGCCTTGTTGTAATCTGAAAAATATTTTTTAAGCATTTTCATGAGATCGTTTGAACAAAAGTTGCATACAAAAGTAACTGAAAATCTCAAAATCACCGAATACAGGCACTTTGAATCTCTAAATATTATCTTTAACTTATTTTATAAAAAAAACCAAAAACAATTCAGTTAATTACAACGTTACGAATAATACTATTTATAGATTATCCCTTCAAGGTGAAATCATTATCTCTAATAAACTATGGAAAATCTGGCACTGAATAAATATGCAACGGCAAGCAACATCACCTATCCATATACACCTTCAAAGGCAGTAGATGGAGTCATAAGCCCTTTTAGCAGATGGCAAAGCAATTCCGTGCCCTGTTGGTTAAGCATCGATTTAGATGCCCTCTCACTAGTGAACCGTTGGGTGGTTCGTCATTTACCTGTGGCCGGTTGGCCCACTTTTCGGTATGTAAACATCGAATACCAACTTCAGGGCAGTCTTGATAATTTTTCGTGGTTTGACATTGATTTTGTCAAAGATAATATTTCAAGCTGTACAGACCGAACTTTTACGCCCGCTAAAGCACAATTTTTCAGAGTCTATATAACCAAAGGATTAAAAGCCAATTCAAATGTAGCATCCATCGTTGAACTGGAAATTTATCAGGCTCCTGAACCGTGATAAAAGTGTATCTTTGCCTGAAATTATAAGATTCATTTTATATGGCTATCTATCTGGCACCCATGCAGGGAGTTTTCAATGCACATTACCGAAAAATTTTCGCACTACATTTCACCGGCATCGACAAATGCTTTACCCCATTTATAACCACACATGGTGAAGATGTCTATACAGAAAGAACCTTTCGTGAAATGACCAGAGACAACAGTCTTACAACCATTCCTCAGGTGATGGGAAATCATCCGGAACGGTTGCTTTTTTTATGTCAAAAAATACAAGAGCTCGGTGCTGAGGAAATCAACCTCAACATGGGTTGCCCACAAGGTACTGCTACAGCCCGAAAAATGGGATCTGGAATTCTTCCACATCCAGATATGGTGGATGAAATTCTGGAAAAGCTTTTCAATAACCTGACCGTAAAATTGTCAGTCAAATCGCGCATTGGCCTTCACAAACCCGAAGAATTCGAACAAATTGTACCCATTCTGAATAAATACCCCCTATCCGAAATAATTCTGCATCCTAGAGTCGGAAAGCAATTGTACCGGGGAGAAGCAGACCGGGAAGCCTATAATCACTACAAAGCCCAATTAAAAGCACCCTTGGTTTACAACGGAGATATAACCCGTTGGGACGATCCGATGATGCAGGAAAGTTCAGTCATGATAGGAAGAGGTATTGCTCAAAATCCTTTTTTGGCGGAAAGCATTGTAGCTGGTTCAGAAGTCTTTGATAAAAAAAGGTTGAAGGCCTTTATGGATGCTCTTTTGGATGAATACACCCAATCATACACCGGAGGCGATAAACAGATTTTGCTCAAAATGAAAGAGGTTTGGGAATATCTCTATGTTTCATTTCCGGAGACCCCCAAATTGGCCAAAGCCTTTAAGAAATGCAACAATATGAGAACCTATACCAATCTGGTACAGTCTTTGTTTTAGCCTAACATTAACGGATTTTGTTTCGGTTGAAATGGGGTGTAGCCACAACAACAAAAAAGAGGGCGGACATTGCTACAAGCGTAGCACCTACGAAATAGGTCATGGGAAAACCACTGAATTCTGCCATATTCCCACCCGACACCAAACCAATACCTATCCCAATATCCCAACTGGTCAAATACGTTGAACTGGCAGTGGCTCTTCGGTTGTTTGGAGCCAGATTGACAAAAAGAGTATTGTAGGCCGGGAATAGCATCCCATATCCAACCCCCAACAACAAGGCTACGCTAAAAAACAGGAAGGAAGACAAGGGCAAATTTGCAGTTGAAACCGCCCCCAAACTAGAGAAAATATAAAAAGCCAATGCCACAATGATGGTGCCACCAGTAATCACCTGCGGTATTTTCCCCTTATCCACCAACGTGCCCGAAAAAGTTCTGGATACAATCAATCCGACTGCCATCAGGGAGAAAAAGAAGCCCATACTACCCATAATATGAATATCTTTGGCATAAAGGGCTACGTAAGATGTAGTTATGCCATATGGTATGGCTAAGAGCAACAAACACAATCCAGCTTTAAAACCTTTAATCAGAAAGAAACGGTCAAATGAAAGTGGTTCACTTTCAAACTTTTGTTTAATGGGAACATGTATCTGGCTGGCAAAAAAGAAACCCAGAACCCCACACAATAAAGCTGAATAAAAAATCAAATCGTAGGAAGCTGTCAATTCATGCAACATCAACCCCACCATGGGGCCAATTGCGAGAGAAAGGTTGTTGGCAATTCCAAAATAACCCAGCCCCTCTCCACGACGGGATGAAGGCATAATGTCGACAATCAGTGTATTTCCAGCTGTTGTCACCATCCCAAAAGTCAAACCATGTATCACCCGCATCAAGGTAAAGAGTAACACCGTTTCCACCAGCGGATAACCTATAAAAACCAGCACAAAAAGAGCATATGCCAGCAAATAAACAGGTTTTCGGTCAAATTTATCCGCTAAAAAACCGGAAAAAGGCCTCACAGCAAGCGCAGCTACAGTATAACAAGATAAAATCAGTCCAACGTCCGATTTGGAAGAATGAAACGTATCAATCAGATAAAGTGGAAGTACGGGAAGTAACAGATAAAAACCCATAAAAAGCAAAAAGTTGCCAATACATGCAAAAATAAAGCTCTTTGTGAATAATTGATCTTTCGTTTTTGGAATCATATTCTATGTTGAAAGAGGAACAGCAAAGGTATAAAAAGGATTTCAAATCATCGGAAAATGATAAATTCTTTCCCGAAAATTGACACGGTACTTTGCATTTTCTTTCTTACCTTCGTGAAAATTTTGCAGTATTTTTTATCAGAATGATTGACCAAATTACCATAGACCGCATCATGGATGCAGCCCACATCGAAGAAGTGGTGGGTGAATTCGTAACGCTTCGAAAAAGAGGCGTAAATTTTACCGGTTTATGCCCTTTTCACGATGAAAAATCACCTTCTTTCAGTGTTTCTCCCACCAGAGGTATTTGCAAATGTTTCAGCTGCGGCAAAGGCGGCAACGTGGTGCATTTTATCATGGAACACGAACAACTCACCTATTACGATGCCCTGAAATGGCTGGCCCGCAAATACAACATTGAAATTGTAGAAAAAGAACTCAGCCAGGAAGAAAAGCAAGTCAAGAATGAACGCGAAAGCATGTTTATTCTTAATGAGTTTGCACGAGACTACTATGTACGAACCTTGCATGAGCACATAGACGGAAAATCCATTGGTATGGGCTACTTCAGGGAACGTGGCTTCCGGGAAGACATCATACGAAAATTTCAGCTGGGTTTTAGTCTCGAAAAAAGGGACGAATTTACCAGAGAAGCCATCAATAAAGGATACCAAAAAGAATTTCTGTTAAAAACCGGACTATCTCTGGCCTACGACAATGGCGATCTTCACGACAGATACCGGGCAAGAGTTATGTTTCCTGTTCTGACTTTATCGGGAAAAGTGGTCGCATTTGGCGGTCGTATCCTCAAAAAGGACGAAAAGATTGCCAAATACGTCAATTCCCCCGAATCGGAAATTTACCACAAAAGCAACGAACTATACGGCATCTACTTTGCCAAACAGGCCATAGCCAAATACGACAAATGCTTTCTGGTAGAAGGCTATACCGATGTTCTGGCCATGCATCAGGCAGGCATCGAAAATGTAGTGGCCTCCTCGGGTACGGCTTTAACACATGGGCAGATCCGGATGATTCACCGTTTCACCAAAAATGTGACCGTCCTTTACGACGGAGATGCTGCCGGCATTAAGGCCTCCCTCAAAGGGATCAACTTACTGTTGGATGAAGGCCTGAACATCAAGGTATTGCTACTGCCAGACGGTGAAGACCCCGATTCTTTTTCAAAAAAACAAAGTGCCACTGATTTTGCAGCCTACATCAAGGAAAACGAAACAGACTTTATCCGTTTTAAGACCACCATTTTACTCAAGGATGCAGGAAATGACCCGATTAAACGGGCCAATCTGATTCAGGATTTGGTGGAAAGTATAGCCTTGATCGGAGACGACATCACCCGGTCCATTTACATCAAGGAATGCAGCCGTCAGCTGGATTTTGACGAACAGTTATTGCAAACAGAAGTAAATAAAAAACGCTTTAATCAGATTCAGCGGGAACAGCAAAAACGTGTTGCCGATCAAAGTGGATTTTCCAGAAATGCACAAACAAGTGCCAGCTCGTATCAAAAAAACAGGAATGCAGCACAAATTCCCGGCAACTCCCCCCCATCTCCAATGGATGCGCAATTTGCTCCACCTCCCAGCGAAGAATATTACTCTGGAAATATCTCCTTTCCAGCCGGAGAGACTGAACTATCTGGTTATGAACCTTCCCGTCAAGCAAATCCAGCCATTCAGACTGCAAATAAATTTGATCTGTTTGAACGAAACATCATCAAACTCATTGTTCGGTTTGGAGGTTTTGAACTGGGTGTAGAAGAAACGGAAAAGGGAGAAATTCGCAAAGTTTCCGTCACAGAATACATAATCAATGACCTGGAAGAAGATCAGATTGTTTTTAAAAATCCATTGTACGAACGAATTTTAAAAGAAGCGGGTCAGGAAGCTAAAAAAATCGGATTCAGAGCTGAACGTCATTTTCTCAATCACAGAGATTCTGAAATCAGTTTACTGGCAGCCGATCTACTGAGCGAGCCTTACGAACTCAGTAAAATACACTCCCGTTTTCAAGTCCTCGAAAAAGATCAGGATAAATTGGATCTACTTATACCTCACGTATTGGTTGACTTAAAAAATGCCATCATACAGCATAGAACCCATATCATTGAAGAAGAGATGAAAAAAGCGCAGCAGGAAAAAAACGATGAGGAAGTGCTCAGACTCACAAAAAACCTGATGGAAATGATGGAAATAAAAAAAGATCTGTCAAAAAATCTGGGCGAACGAATTGTAGTACGTTAATATATAGAATCATATGTACCCACTTGAAGCAAGAAATCTGGTCAAAGCTTACTCCAATCATTTGGCACTGAACGATGTAAGCATAAAAGTATCTGAACAGCAGGTTTACGGGTTATTGGGACCAAACGGTGCCGGAAAAACAACCCTGATCCGAATCATCAACAACATCACCGCACCCGATACAGGTAGCGTCCTATGGCAAGGCAGACCTATGGTTGCCTCAGACATTGCCCAGATAGGATATCTACCTGAAGAAAGAGGGCTTTACAAAAAAATGAAAGTGGGCGAACAAGCGCTCTATCTGGCCAGATTGAAAGGATTGAGTAAGAATGACGCTAAAATCAGACTGAAATACTGGTTTGAAAAATTTGACATCGAATCCTGGAGCAACAAAAAACTGGAGGAACTTTCCAAAGGAATGCAGCAAAAAGTGCAATTCATCATCACCATTCTGCACGAACCCAAACTGCTAATTTTTGATGAACCCTTCAGCGGTTTCGACCCCGTCAACACCCAACTTTTAAAAGAAGAAATACTCAACCTCCGCAGCAAAGGGGCCACGGTGCTTCTTTCCACACACAACATGGCATCGGTCGAAGAAATATGCGACGAAATAACACTGATTGATCATTCCAGAGTAGTTTTGGAAGGAAATGTTAAAGATATTCGCCAACAGTACGCAAACGGTATTTACCGGTTGGTTGTCAATACCGCTGACCAAATGGAACATATAAGGCTAAACTACGAATTGATTTCTCAGGAAATTCAAAACGACAAGCTACTGCTTCGCATTCAAAAAAAGCCGGAAATTAAAACCGGAACCCTTCTCAAAGAACTTTCGGAGCAATACGACATTCGCTCCTTCGAAGAAGAAATACCTAGCATGAACGATATTTTCATTCAAACCGTACAACCATGAGCAAGATTGGACTGATTATAGAACGTGAATATTTAACTCGCGTCAAGAAAAAAACATTTGTCATCCTGACCCTCCTGACACCTCTATTGCTTATTGCATTGATCGCTGTGCCCCTCCTGCTCTCCTTCGTTAAAAGTTCAGATATCAAAAACATCGCCGTTTCAGACAAATCCGGGCTGTATATGAATAGACTGGAAAACAACGATCAATACCATTTCATTCCAGCCAAAGAATCCTTTGAAACCTACAAACAAAAATCAAAGGAAAATCAGGACATCAGTGCTTATCTGTCAATCAGCGGAAATCTAATCACAGAATCATCCCAGGTGACCCTTTATTCTCAGAAACAAGTGGAAATGGAGCTAAAAAGCTTTGTGTCCAATCAACTGGATAAAATGGTCAGAGACGATAAAATTAAATCGTATCAAATACCAGGATTGGAAAAAATAATCGAAGATTCCAACATTAAAATTTCACTCAACACTATAAAATGGGACGAAAGCGGCGCTGAAAAAGAAAGTTCATCCGAACTGGCCATGATCATAGGCATGGTCTGTACCATGATTATTTATATTTTCATATTTGCCTACGGAACCATGGTGATGAACGGCGTGATTGAAGAAAAGTCAAACCGGATCGTCGAAGTCATCATTTCCTCTGTTAAACCATTCGAACTAATGATGGGAAAAATCATTGGTATCGCACTGGTCGGACTCACACAAGTTTTCCTTTGGGTTGTTCTGCTTGGAGGTATACTCGGCATTGCCAGTATAGGCATCAGCAGCTCAGTCTCCAAAGAAAAAATGACACAAATTACAACAGAAATGGCTGCCTCACAAAGTACCGGAATTCATCCAAACACGATGAACACCATGCAAACAGCTAATATACAAGGACTTTCTAATGCAGAAAACGGTGCCGGACAAGACCTGACTAAATTCATTCAGACTGCTTTGAATTTAAATCTGGGAGAAATACTTTTCTGGTTCATCCTCTATTTTTTAGGAGGATATCTTTTATATGCTTCCCTCTTCGCCGCCGTCGGCAGCGCTATTGACAGTCAGGAAGAAGCAGCCCAGTTTACACTGCCCCTCACCATGCTTGTCCTATTTGGATTGTATGCAGGAATATACAGTTCCTCCAATCCGGATGGTCCACTGGCATTGTGGTGCTCCATGATACCTTTCACCTCACCCATTGTCATGATGGTTCGTATACCCTTCGGTGTACCTGTTTGGCAGCTTATCGTTTCGTTCGGGCTTTTGGTAATCACCTTCCTGCTCACAACAAAGCTTGCTTCAAAAATATACCGGACAGGTATTTTAATGTATGGGAAAAAGGTGAGCTATAAAGAGTTGTGGAAGTGGTTAAAATATTAAGATTCACCTAATGTTAAAAAATATGCATTATTCGTTGAAACTAAGATATCAACAAAATCAATGTATCTTTGTAATTACAAACTGAACTCTTTAGATGTTCCCCTTGTTTGACGATAAAACGACGTATATGGACGAAACAAAAGTACTGGTACAAAAAATAGTAGAAGGAATTCAAGAAAAAAAAGGCAAACAAATTAAAGTTGTGAACATGACAAAACTGGAGGCTATATGTCGCTACTTTGTCATTTGTGAAGGAACATCCAATACCCAGATTGTAGCTATTGAAGACTCGGTAAAAGACTATGTCAGAGAAAAAATAAATGAAAGACCCTTTGCTGTAGACGGCTTAAATAATGCATTATGGATTGCAATGGATTACGGTGATGTGATGGTTCACATCTTTGAACATGAAACCAGAACCTTTTACGATCTGGAACATCTCTGGTCAGATGCCATATTGACAGACGTACCGGATTTGGAATGATTTATGTAGAATTAATAATAGCCCGGACTTTTTCCGGAATAAAACGATTATATTTTTTAAGATGGAAAAGAAACTTTTGAAAAAAGACAATAAACCTCCACAGTTTCGCTTTAATTTATACTGGATTTACGGATTGATCTTTGTTGGAATTATTGGAATATCCATATTCAGCAACAAGGAAGCAACAAAAGAGGTCTCCCTGACCGAATTTGAACAATATGTCAAAAACGGTTGGGTGCAAAAAATTGTCGTTGAAACCAATAAAGATGTTGCAGAAGCCTATATAAAAGACTCTTCACTCCTTTCAGTTTTTGGCAAGGAAGCTCAAAAAGCAAAAGGTAGTAAAATATCCACAACCATTCCTTCAGCAGACAGATTTGACGTTTTTGAAAAGAAAGCCAAAGAAGAATACGGATATACCGGAACAGTTACCTACAAGAAAAGTCAGGATATTCTGATGTCTATTTTGGTGAATGTGCTTCCCTTTATACTCCTTATCGGACTATGGATCTTCTTTATGAGACGTATGTCAGGTGGTGCCGGAGGCGGAGGCGGTGGAGGCGGTGTCTTCAGCGTTGGTAAATCCAAAGCACAACTTTTTGACAAGGGCGACGAAAACAGAATCACTTTCAAGGATGTAGCCGGTTTGACCGAAGCGAAACAAGAAGTAGAAGAAATAGTAACCTTCCTGAAAAGTCCTGCAAAATACACCGAACTGGGTGGTAAAATTCCTAAGGGAGCATTGCTTGTAGGCCCTCCCGGAACAGGAAAGACATTATTGGCAAAAGCCGTTGCAGGTGAAGCCGACGTGCCATTCTTCTCCCTTTCAGGATCTGACTTTGTGGAAATGTTTGTCGGTGTGGGTGCATCCCGCGTCCGTGACCTTTTCCGTCAGGCCAAAGAAAAAGCACCCTGTATTGTTTTTATCGATGAAATTGATGCAGTGGGTCGTGCCCGTGGAAAAAATCCAAATATGGGAGCCAACGATGAACGTGAAAATACCTTGAACCAGTTATTGACTGAAATGGATGGTTTCGGCTCCAACAGTGGAGTGATTATACTTGCTGCCACCAACCGTGCGGACATTCTTGACAAAGCACTACTTCGCGCAGGCCGTTTTGACAGACAAATTAACGTGGATCTGCCGGACATCAACGAACGCCGCGAAATATTTAATGTACACTTACGCCCCATCAAGATTGACGAGTCTGTAAATCCAGAATTCATGGCTCGTCAGACTCCGGGATTTTCAGGTGCTGACATCGCCAATGTTTGCAACGAAGCCGCATTGATTGCTGCCCGAAAAAATAAATCCATTGTTCAGAAACAAGATTTTCTGGATGCCGTTGACCGCATTATTGGAGGTCTGGAAAAGAAAAATAAAATCACCACCATTGCAGAACGCAGGTCTATTGCCACTCATGAGGCAGGTCATGCCACATTAAGCTGGTTGCTGGAACATGCACATCCATTGATAAAAGTTACCATTGTACCCCGCGGAAAAGCATTGGGTGCAGCCTGGTACCTTCCCGAAGAACGTCAGTTGACTACTAAGGAACAAATGCTGGATGAAATATGCTCCTTATTGGGAGGGCGTGCTGCTGAAGAACTATTCCTCGGAAATGTTTCAACGGGTGCCTTAAATGATTTGGAAAGGGTCACCAAACAAGCGTATGCCATTATTGTTTATTATGGTATGAGTGAAAGCCTGAGCAATATCAGTTATTTTGATTCAACGGGCAACACAGAATATTCTTTTTCCAAACCATATAGTGAAAAAACAGCTGAACTCATAGACAAAGAAGTCAAGATTCTTGTTTCAGAACAATACGACCGGGCAAAAAGAATTCTTTCCGAATACAGTAAAGGACACAATGCACTGGCAGACATGTTGGTAGAACGCGAAGTCATCTTTGCAGAAGACCTGGAAAAAATATTTGGCAAACGTCAATGGACTTCTCGTACAGAAGAAATCCTTGAAGCTCAGAAAAAAGTAGATGAAGAAAATGCACTTACAGCGTTGGCTGATGCGAATGCACTTTCAGATGAAAAAATAGAACTTTTACCTACAGAAACAAGCGAATTGCCAGAAGCTAAATCGCCAGAAAAAACAGAGAAAAAAGACGATCAATGAAAAATATAGTAACCCGAAGTATCACCGGTATTATTTATATTGCACTCATCAGTTCTTCCATCGTATTAGGCCCCTACTCGTATGCATTGCTATTTGCAATCGTAACGGGGCTTTCATTGTGGGAATTTTATTCGTTGCTTGAAAAAAACGGAAAGTCCAGAATTGACAAAGTCGCAGCAACACTTGGTGGAGTCTTTTTATTTCTATCGGGCTTTTTCTGGTTTGCAGGTTTACTTCCTATCAAATACATCTCTCTTTGGTTTATTATCATGATTTATTTGTTTATTCGTGAGCTTTACACCAAAGAGGAACATGCCATCAGGGATATTGCCTACACTTTTCTGGGGCAGGTCTATATTGCACTTCCGTTTATGTTTTTAAGCCGTCTTGGATTTCTCAACGATGAAATTGGAACTAGCGATTACAGCCCTATTTTATTGATGTCCTTTTTTGCTTTGATCTGGGTTTCAGACACTGGAGCTTATGTAGTTGGTATGACCTTTGGAAAGCACAGACTTTTTGAACGCATTTCTCCCAAGAAATCCTGGGAAGGTTTTTTTGGAGGCGTGGGGTTTGCCGTTCTGGCATCAATCTTAATTTCAAGCCTATTTCCAGGCTACCTCAGTGTTTACCAGTGGATAGGTTTTTCTCTGGTTACCGTTATTTTCGGAACATGGGGCGACTTGGTGGAATCAATGATAAAACGTTCACTTGGCATTAAGGATTCTGGAAATATCCTACCCGGACATGGTGGTATGCTTGACAGATTCGACAGTACCTTACTAGCTGCACCTGCTATCGTTATCTATTATTTGTTTCTGCTTTAATAAAGTGGAATGGAAAAGCCAAACGATACCGAACTATTGGTTATGCTTCGCGACGAGAAACAACGTCGCAGAGCATTCGACATTCTGGTTGATCAATACTCTGAAAATCTGTATTGGCAAATCCGTAAAATGGTGCTTTCACACGACGACGCAAACGATATCCTTCAAAACACCTTACTTAAAAGCTGGATGAACATTCATCAATTTCGGGGCGATTCCAAAATTTCCACCTGGTTGTACCGAATAGCCATCAACGAAACGTACACTTTTATCAACAAAGAAAAACAAAAAAACCAGTCAAATTTTACAGATCTGGACGATATTATGGTTCAGAATCTGGAAGGAGACCCTTGGTTTTCCGGCGATGAAGCAGCCCTAAAACTTCAAAAAGCAATCCTGACTTTACCGGACAAACAGCGATTGGTTTTCAACATGAAATACTACAACGAAATGAAATATGAAGAAATTTCGGAAGCGCTGGGAACCTCTGTTGGTGCACTGAAAGCCTCCTACCATTACGCTGTACAAAAGATCGAAGCGTATTTGGCTTTGGAACTTTAATAAAAATATTAAACCATCTGTAAACTGTTTAGTCTAAGAAATGATTTAAGTTATAAAGCACTTAATGAATGGGAAACCATTCAGGATTTAAAGGAGAACAGCATTATGAAACAAAACAATAGACCATTCAAAGAAACCGGTGACAGAACCGTTTTTAACATACCTGAAAATTACTTTGTGAATTTTAAGGCAGAAATGGGTAAACGCCTTGACGCGGTTGAAAATGAAGGCCAAAGGTTTAATTCTGACAGAAAGCCTGCAACCAAATCCAAGGGTCTTGTCTTACGCATGGAAACGATTAAACCTTATTTATACATTGCAGCGATGTTTGTTTTGTTGCTTTTTAGCATAAGTCTGGTTATGAATCTCAAATCTAAGTCATCCTCTTCCCTGGGTTTGTCGGTTGAAAACAGCTCTGTAAGCTCTATTCCAACCACAGAAGACTACCTGATCAATTCTGTCGGTACTTCCGGTATTACAGAATATTATATGGATTCTGAAGTGTTAGAATAGACCTAAAAAATAGTTATAAAATGAAAAGATTTACCATTCTTTTAATTCTTACATTATTCATGGCAGGCTTAAGTGCCCAAAATGAAAACAAAAAAGATGCCCGCAAACAACGGTGGGAAGAAATGAAAGCCAAACGTGCTGCCTTTTATACTGAAAGCATTTGTTTGACTGCCGATGAGGCACAAGCTTTCTGGCCTTTGTACAATCAGCTACAGGAAAAAAAGCACCAATTGCATCATACCATGTATGAACAATTCCGGAATGCAAAAACAGATTCAAACGGAAAAAAGATCATTGATTATTCCAAAGTAACCGACGATATGATCAATCTTAAATTTCAGGAAATCACCCTTGAAAAAGCGTACCACCAGAAATTCAAGAAAATACTTTCTCCGGAAAAGCTGTTTAAATATTATGAATCTGAACGAGAGTGGGCCAATAAACTGCTCAAAGATATCGAAAAACGAGGCGACAGGAAATAATGCTCTCGAGTGTTTCTTACGTGAAAGCGGGTACCCTTGGATACCCGCTTTTAATTCATTTTTTTAGCTTCTTCCCAAAGTATATCCATTTCCGCCAAAGTCATTGACTTTAAAGCGATCCCCTGCTTCAACGTTTTTTCCTCCAGATAATTGAATCGCTTCCTGAATTTCGTATTGGTTCTTTCCAGGGCATTATCCGGATTGATGTTGTACAGCCTGGCAGCATTGATCAGACTAAAAAACAAATCGCCAAATTCAGCTTCCATTTTATCGTTGTCCATGGAATCGATTTCAGTCATCAGCTCTGTATATTCTTCCTGAACTTTATCCCACACCTGTTCTTTCTTATCCCAGTCGAAGCCCACGCCTCTGGCCTTATCCTGCATTCTGAAGGCTTTAATCATAGATGGCATGGATTCGGGTACACCGGCCAAAACAGAGCCGTTTCCGTCCTTCTCCCTGAGTTTTAGTTTTTCCCAATTCTGTTCTACTTCCCTGGCACTGGATACCTCGACATCACCAAAAATATGCGGATGCCGATAGATCAGTTTCTGACTCACTTTTTCACAAACATCCTGAATATCAAACTGGTCTTTTTCAGAACCAATTTTGGAATAGAAGACAATGTGCATGAGTAAATCGCCAAGTTCCTTACAAATTTCAGGATGATTTTGGTGCAAAAGTGCTTCGCTTAGTTCGTACGTTTCCTCAATGGTTAAAGGTCTGAGGGTTTCGTTGGTTTGAATTTTATCCCATGGACATTTTTGGCGAAGCTCATCCAAAATATCCAGTAAACGGCCAAATGCCTGAAGTTGAGATTCTCTGTTATGCATCCTATTCTTATAATGATCAATATGAAAAATTGCCTGAAATACTCAAGCCAAGCATAAGAGCAAAGTTGTTCCCATACATAGCACCTCTGTCACCGGAAAATCCCAGAGTCAGATTGGTGTTTTTCACACAATGAATGGGTGTAGAAGTCTCCAGTTGATAGGAAATTTGATCTTTACGTATAAAATTTTTGTAACCAGGTGATCCCCAATTTTTCGAATAAGCAACGGTTGCTTTGTAAGAAACATCGCTTATGCTACCTATTCCGGCAAAATAATAAAGACGAACCTTATTGTTTGTTATCCAGATGTCTCCATTCGCATTGTAATTAGGGGATGTAAGCCAAGGGTTTCCGATAGTCATTCCATAAAAAGACCATCCATTCGGGTAAACGCCATTGGTGTAATAATTATCAGTTCCACCAAATATAACACCATCCAAGTCATGCCAAGGGCCGCTCTGGTCGGTTGTTGACATATATTCTAAAACAAAATGGCTCAAAGCTTTAAATTTGGGAATGCGTACCGAAGCCCCCCACAATCCATCTTCCTTGTTAAAAGCCTCAAACATACCCAAAATTGGACCGTCTTCGTAAATATTCTGCCAATAGAGCGAAATTTGGAGAGATTTAAGATTTAAATCCAAACCAAGATTTTTTGATATAATGTGATTGCCTAAAGCATTCAAACGGTCTATATCTGAAGTCGATGAATCCCCGCTTTTCCCAAAAAATATTCTTTTAAAATTGCTCCATGTGGCAGGATTTGAACCATAATCCACTGAATTTCCAGACCATTGACAAACATGTTGTATGCCATAATTAATATTTACAGGAAAGCTTCCCCCAACACGGATATAGGCGTACTTATGGTGTAATAAAGTATGAGTGGTCTTTGTTGTATCGGTAAACCAACCATGAGAAATTCCACCATTTACTTCTACATACCCCTTGGTATAAGGAACATCTATGTAGCCGTTTGATTCGAAAGCTATTTTGGGTATTGGACGGCTATTCTTAGACCAGATCATTCCTCCACTTGAAAGTGCCTCATCCTGATTTCCGAAAACTTCACGCTTCATACCGACAAAAGCTTTAAAGTCATGAGCTTTTCCTTCCAGATACAATTCACCCGGAAAAAAACGATTCCTGCTTTTTGAAAAATTAGCATCAAGCTCCGTGCCAAATCCATAATCGAAAGCTGAAGAATCATCCATCCTCTTATGAATCATCCCCCAGGCACTTAAACTATTGGTTTTTAGATCGAAACGATCATATTGATTGACAGAACTCAGAAATGGAGTATAGCTTCCTGAACCTGGATTTATTCTGGCATTTATGGAATAGTCTATGGTATCCGAATGGGTTTGAGCATGTAGAAAAGTCGCTCCAAGCAAACTAAATACAATCAAGATATAGTTCAATTTCATATACATCCTTTTAAGGTCTGAACATCCAGACATCCGATTTACGTTCAGCATCATCTTCCCCTCCAACCACATAGCCAACACCGTTTATCGAGAAAACGACAGCGTTCTGACGGGCACCTCCAGGAAAAGAGCCGCGCTTTGTCCATGAATTTTCAGCAGGATCGTATTCTACAATATCCGAAAGCAATCGACCACCATTTAGAGCACCATTCCAGTAACGTCCCAACATCACATACCCTTTGTTGTTGATTGCCACACCGCTGGACATGATTCGTGCATCCGGCAAATCTGCTACCTGGCTCCATTTTTCAAGTAGAGTCTGAAATCGATAAAATTCTTTGTGATTAGGACCATTAAAACCACTCCCAACGTAAAAATCATGACCAATACTAAATCCAGCCGGATTGTTGTAATTACCAGGGCATTTGGGTAATTTAGTCCATATATTGGTGGAGGGATCGTATTTAAAAGTGTCGTGCAGGCGAGCAGTTCCGGTATAACCCATTGCTGTATACAAACAGCCGTCCACTGCAGTACAGAAAATATCATTCTTTCCTTCACCAGGGAAATCCGCCTTCTGAGTCCAGCTGTCTGATTGGGTATCGTATTCCCAAAAATCATTAAACTGGTTGTTTGGTCCTACATATGGGGAAACTGCACCCATCCCTACATAAGCTTTAAGTCCAATGACTCCGGCTACAGCCTTTACTCTAGCCTTAAAAGTATTAGGCAGATTGGCTTTACGCGTCCAGGTGGAATCAATACTGTTATATTCCCATAGGTCATTTAAAAAACCCTCACCATTTCCTCCCGATCTTCCCAGACAAATATAGGCCTTATCACCAACAACAAAACTCGTGGCAGATGCACGGGCTGTACCTGGGAAGTCACTTAGATGCTTCCACTCATTTATGGGCTCAGTCGGATAATCTTTGCAGGAAAATAGTATCCCAGTCAAAATTAAAACAAATAATAGGTGCCCCCTCATACACTATTTTTTAAGCGAGACGATACTCTCTTCCAACGATTTGATCTTGGACTCAGCGTCAGTCTGTTTCTTACGTTCAGCATCCACAACCTCCGGTTTCGCATTGGCAACAAAGCGCTCATTGCTCAATTTGACCAATACCGATTTCAGAAAACCTTGCAAATATTCGATTTCAGTCTGCATTTTTGCAATTTCTTCATCAACATTTAGGAGGTTTCCCAACAGCAAGGCATACTCTGTGGTACCTACCATAAATGCTGCAGCTCCCGCCCCTTTTTCATTGACCGGTTCAATGGCACTCAAATTGGCCATTTTCAACAAGGCTGCATCGTAAGCAATGTTGTGATCACCTACAATCTGGAGGTCCAATATTTCCTTGTTGGGAATATTTTTTTCCAGACGAATGGAACGAATGGCTGAAATGATGGATTTCGTCGTTTCAAATTCGTTCAGGATGGTTTCATTGTATGCACCAACTTTGGGTTGTAAAGTAATCATGATACTATCACCGTCTTTACGTTCAGATGTGTTTTGCCACAATTCTTCTGTAATAAAAGGCATAAAAGGATGCAACAGCAACAAGAGCTTTTCAAAATAGCCCATGGTTTCTGCCAACGTTTTGGCATCAATATCGTGCTGATAAGCAGGTTTAATCAATTCCAGATACCAAGAGGAAAATTCATCCCAGAACAATTTGTAAGCGGTCATCAATGCTTCTGAAATCCTGAACTTAAGGAACAAATCGTCCATTTCATTCACGGCTTTTTGAATTTGTTCTCCAAACCAGGCCACCGCAATTCGGGATGATTCAGGTTGTGGAAGCGATGTATCAACATTCCAGCCTTTTACCAAACGGTAAGCATTCCAGATTTTATTGTTAAAGTTTCGACCTTGCTCGCAGAGGGATTCATCAAAAAGAATATCGTTTCCTGCAGGTGCAGCAAGCATCATTCCCATTCGCACACCATCTGCCCCAAAATCGCGGATCAGATTGAGCGGCTCGGGAGAATTACCCAATGATTTGGACATTTTACGACCCTGCTTGTCGCGGACAATACCGGTCAGGTAAACATTTTTAAAACAAATATCCTTTTGATATTCGAAACCGGAAATAATCATACGGGCCACCCAGAAAAATAAAATATCGGGACCAGTCACCAAATCGTTGGTGGGATAATAATAGCGAATATCTTCGTTGTTTGGTCTGTTTATACCGTCAAAAACGGAAATAGGCCACAACCAGGAAGAAAACCAGGTATCCAGACAATCTTCATCCTGACGTAAATCCTCGATGGTGAGCGATGGTACATCCGAGCAACACGGACACTGCCCGTTAAATAATTTAGCGTTGGCAAGCCGGACAGCTTCTTCAGGTGTTTTGGCTACCACAAATCCACCCTGAGGTAAGAAATAAGCAGGAATACGATGTCCCCACCACAGTTGTCGGGAAATGCACCAATCCTTGACATTTTCCATCCAGTGACGGTAGGTATTTTTAAATTTAGGCGGAACCAGCTTGATATCGTCGTTCATAACAGCATCCAAAGCAGGCTTGGCCAAATCGGTCATTTTAAGGAACCATTGCATGGAAAGTTTTGGTTCGATGGGAACACTGGTTCTTTCTGAATAACCAACTTTATTGGTATAATCTTCCACCTTTTCCATCAGGTCTGCAGCAATCAGGTCTTTTTCGATCTGTACGCGTACATCAAAACGATCTTGTCCGGCATACATTTTTCCATGTTCGTTGAGCGTACCGTCGTTGTTGAAAATATCAATGGTTTCCAGATTGAATTTTTCGCCCAGCATATAGTCATTGACATCGTGGGCAGGAGTTACTTTCAAACATCCGGTACCAAATTCAATATCTACATAATCGTCTTCGATGACAGGTATGGAGCGGCCGATCAGGGGAACAATCACGCGTTTTCCTTTCAACCAGGCATTTTTAGGATCGTTTGGATTGATACACATGGCGGTATCGCCCATAATGGTTTCAGGTCTGGTGGTAGCAACAACGGCATATCCATCCCCACCTTCCACCTTATATTTTAAATAATAAAGCTTCGAGTTTACTTCCTTAAAAACAACCTCTTCATCCGATAAAGCGGTTTGTGCTTTCGGGTCCCAGTTTACCATCCGGACACCTCTGTATATAAGACCTTTGTTGTATAAGTCGATGAATACGGTCAAAACACTTTCCGACATATTTTCATCCATAGTGAAACAGGTACGATCCCAGTCGCAGGAAGCTCCCAGTTTCTTAAGCTGTTCCAGAATGATTCCACCATGTTTATCAGTCCATGCCCAGGCATGTCCCAGAAATTCGTCGCGACTAATATCCGCTTTTTGAATTCCCTCTGAAGCCAGTTTGCCAACCACCTTTGCCTCGGTGGCAATGGATGCATGATCTGTACCAGGTACCCAGCAGGCATTTTTACCCTGCATGCGTGCACGACGAATCAATATATCCTGAATGGTGTTGTTGAGCATGTGCCCCATATGTAATACACCAGTCACATTTGGCGGTGGAATCACAATTGTGTAAGGTTCACGATCATCCGGAACAGAACGGAACAACTTATTGTCCATCCAATATTGATACCATTTGTCTTCTACTTCTGCGGGATTGTATTTGCTGGCGATTTCCATAAAATAGCTTAAAAAATTGTTTGCATTCAAGCGGGTAAAGGTAATAAATTTCGATGGAAACAGTTTGCTATTATAGAGTGGTTTTGGTTGCATGGCTCATAAAAAAGGGCAAAAAATTGATTTAGTAAAAAAAAGTATATCTTTGCTCCGATTTTAAATCTAATATTTTTAAAAAATGAGAAAAACAGGCACCAAATTTTTGATGTTTTTAACAGTTGTTTTAGCGATTGGGTTTACATCTTGTGAAGAAGGTACAACCATTGATGTTCCAGGTCCAGATGTTGAATATCAATTTACGTATTCAGATTCTATCTTAAATACGTATCTGAAAAGTGAAGCAACCGGGTATAAATTAGTTGCACAAACCGACACCATTCAAGGGCGTAACATTGAATCATTTCTCTCTAGTAAAGGTCAGGATTACACCTCTGTTGTTGAAGCAGCCACTCTTTCAAATTCCATGCTTACTTTAACTGGAGAAACTGATTTTTCAGGGGTGGATTCCATTCAAATCAGATACACTGTAACAGGTTCTGAAAATGAAACCATTCTTGCTTCAGCTGGAATTGATTCTATAAATGGACAAACCGTAACGTTCAGTGATATCCAGATTGATAAAGCTAAAACTTTTGAACTGCTTAAAAACAATATTGTTGCCAAAATATACGCCATTTATGACTTACCAAAGACCAATTGTTTCAAAAACGGCGTCATGTATAAATTTACAGCAAAAACTACCCTGAGCGTTAAGCTTGCCGCCCTTACAGAAGGCCTTTCCAGCTCCGCACAATAACCCCAAATACCCATAAAAAAAAGCTATTGTCCCACCCGGCAATAGCTTTTTTTATGTCTTAATTTCTCCCGTAACCCCCTGCTTCCCCGCACTGGATTTTGTTTCTAGAGAGCGGGCAGTTCAAGGCGAAGGGGTCATAGTCACACCGGAACGTACTTTTCGTACGTGAGGATTGACTATGACCCCTTCAACGCCGAAATGTGCGTTCTATAGAAACAAAATTTAGCGGCGATCGACGTTTTCGAGAAAGTTGATGAAGGCCCGATTAACCAACCTCACCCCCCCCGGCGTCGGATAATTCCCAGTAAAATACCAATCTCCAACATGATTCGGACAAGCCTTAATCAAATCTTCCGGATACTGATAAACCAATTGAACTTCCGCTTTCGTGCCTTCTGGAGTCAACATTTCCGCAATTCTTTTGGAAACTTCTTCCACCGTAAAAGGCGCATAAATTTCCTTGACAAAATTGACCGTCTGTTCCACTTCTGGTTTAAGTTGTTGCGCTTTTATTTTATTGTAAACATCGTTGATCACCTTTTCCTGACGTGAATCCTTGAGTAGTTGAATAGCAGCCTTAAATGCAATAAACTCACCCATTCGTGACATATCAATACCATAACAATCCGGATAACGCACTTGTGGTGAAGAAGATACAACAACAATCTTTTTAGGATGCAGTTTATCCAGAATCTTGATAATGCTCTGTTTTAAGGTTGTTCCGCGTACAATGGAATCATCAATAATGACCAGATTATCCTCAAAGGGTTTGAGTGAACCCCAGGTCACATCGTAAACGTGTGCAGCCAGGTCATTTCGGCCACCTTGCTGAGCAATGAACGTTCTTAGCTTGATGTCCTTGATGGCAACTTTTTCGAGACGAGGATGGAGCGCCAGTATCTTATTCAGCTTATTCTCATCCAAATTTTTGATATTCTTTTTGATGTAATCCTTTTTCAGGTTATTGACGTATTGTTCCAAACCCTGACTCATACCGAAGAAAGCTACTTCAGCTGTATTTGGGATGTAGGAAAAAACGGTGTTTTCAATGTCGTAGTCAACAGCTTTCAAAATAGGCTCTGTAAGCAAAGCACCCAACTTCTTTCTTTCCTTGTAAATATCTTCGTCACTGCCTCGTGAAAAATAAATGCGCTCAAAGCTACAGGATTGTTTCGCAAAAGGTTCACGAATTTGTTCTGTAAAAACGCGACCATTCTTTTTAATAATCAACGCTTTGCCAGGTTCAAGCTCTTTTACCTGATCGGAAGAAACATCCATAACTGTTTGAATTACAGGCCTTTCCGAAGTAACGACAACAACTTCATCGTCTGCATACCAAAAAGCAGGACGTATACCCCACGGATCACGGAAAACGAACGAATCACCATGCCCCATCAAACCACAAATGGTATAACCACCATCCCAATCGGCTGAGGATTTACGTAAGATAGCAGGTATATCTATTTGCTCTTCAATCACTTTCGCAATATTCTGAATGCCTGCATCTTCGAGTTTGTCAAATTCATTCTGAACTTCCCTGTCCAAATAGTGACCAATGGTTTCCAGCATCAAAAAAGTATCTCCCATATCCCTTGGGTGTTGGCCTTTTTCGATGAGTCTGTTTGACATTTCAGAAACATTGGTCAGGTTGAAATTGCCACAAAGGCATAGATTTCTTGATTTCCAGTTGTTTCTGCGCAAAAAAGGATGCACATATTGCAAACCCTCTTTTCCTGTCGTACTGTAACGCAAATGTCCCATCAGAATTTCACCGGCAAAGGGTAAGTTATCTTTAGACCAACCCGGATCGTTTAACTGTTCCGGAGAACATTTTGCATATTTCTGATTGAACGATGAAAAACAGGCGTCAATAGCCTGAGAACCAAGCTGACGTTCTCTGTTAATATATTCTTCTCCCGGCTGCATGTCCAATTTTACACAAGCCATACCAGCTCCTTCCTGACCACGGTTGTGTTGTTTTTCCATCAAAAGATACAACTTCTGAAGGCCCCATTGCCAGGATCCATATTTCATCTGATAATACTCCAGAGGCTTCAACAGACGAATCATCGCCACCCCACATTCATGCTTTATACTATCACTCATACATTTAATATAAAAACCCTTTACAACAATCCTAAATAAGCAAGGGTTCTCAATAAATCAAGAACCCCACTCTATAAATTTCAATTTCTTCTCTTTTTTTCTTCAACGCCCTCAATCACCCCACGGGATTTTTTTCAAGAAGTAGTCAGATACAAGGCGCAGTTCAATTTTTTCCCGGAGCGTACTTTTCGTACGTGAGGACAAAAAATTGAATTGCAACGCCGTAGATGGCTGCTTATTGGGAAAAATCCACTATTCTACTGTGACTGACTTCGCAAGATTACGCGGCTGATCCACATTACACCCCTTCACCACCGCAATATAATACGCCATCAACTGCAAGGGCAAAGCCGCCAACAGCGGTACAAAACACTCACACGTCTCAGGTATCTCAATGTAATAATCAGCCAAATCCTTAATAACAGTATCGCCCTTAGTAATTACAGCCACAACCCGACCCTTTCTAGCTTTGATTTCCTGAATATTGCTAACCACTTTGTCATATAAACCCTTATTCGGAGCAATGACAACGATGGGCATTTCACTATCAATCAAAGCAATTGGGCCATGCTTCATTTCTGCAGCAGGATAACCTTCAGCATGTATGTAAGAAATTTCCTTGAGTTTCAAGGCACCTTCCAAAGCTACCGGATAATTGTAACCACGACCCAGATAAATAAAATTCTTGGCATAGGTAAATATGTTGGAAAATTTTTCAATATTGTGGTAAATCTTCAGTGTTTCTTCCATTTTATCAGGAATCGAAGCCAATTCAGCAACATAGCATTCAAATTTTTCCTTTGTTAGAGTCCCCTTTTCCTTAGCAATGGTCAATGCGATTAAACTCAATACCGTTACCTGAGCAGTAAAAGCTTTGGTTGAAGCCACCCCGATTTCAGGACCAGCATGGGTATAAGAACCGGAATCCGTGTTACGGGCAATGGAAGAACCTATCACGTTACAGATGCCATAAACAAAAGCTCCCTGACTTCTGGCAAGTTCAACGGCGGCCAAAGTATCAGCTGTTTCTCCAGATTGGGAAATAGCAATTACGATGTCCCCTACATTTAAGATGGGATTTCTATATCTGAATTCAGAGGCATATTCAACTTCTACTGGTATGCGGGCAAATTCTTCAATCAGGTATTCACCGATCAATCCTGCATGCCAGGATGTACCACATGCAACAATGATGATGCGTTTGGCATTGATAAATTTGTCCTTATTGTCAATAATCCCTGACATGGCAACGGAATTCCGGTCAATATTGATTCGACCACGCATACATTCACGAATGGTATTGGGCTGTTCAAAAATTTCCTTCAACATGAAATGTTCGTATCCGCCCTTTTCAAGCTGACTCAGACTCATTTCCAGCTCCATGATCTTATGTGGCTTTTCCACATTGTTCAGGTTGGTTATACGAGGCTCTTTACCACGCTCCAAACGAACAACTTCATCATCATCAATATAAATAACACGGTTGGTATATTCAATAATGGGAGAAGCATCCGATCCTAAAAAGAATTCATCCTCTCCAATACCAACAACCAATGGACTGGCTTTACGCGCGGCAACAATGCAGTCCGGATTATTACGTTCGATTACAGCAATGGCATACGCTCCTACTACCTGAGTAAGAGCAAGCTGAACGGCATGAAACAAGTCTGTTTTATTGGATAACTTTACATATTCAATAAGTTGAACCAATACTTCCGTATCAGTATTGCTCTTAAAAGTATAACCTCGTTTCTTAAGGTCTTCTTTCAATATAGCATAGTTCTCAATAATACCGTTGTGAATCAAAGCCAGGTTTTCGGATTGAGAATAATGAGGGTGTGCATTCACATCGTTTGGTTCACCGTGAGTAGCCCATCGGGTATGACCTATGCCTATTGTTCCGGATACGTCCTTTGATTTTACATATTTTTCAAGATCGGAAACCTTTCCTTTGGTTTTATAGACAACCAACTCATTTTTATCTGTTATCAAAGCAACACCGGCACTATCATAACCACGATATTCCAAACGTTGCAAACCTTTTATTAATATGGGATAAGCTTGCTGATTCCCAATATAACCGACGATTCCACACATAATTTATTTAGATATTAAATTAGTTGATAAAAAAGAAAGGATTTCTACTGAATTTAAAACGCAATATGTTATCAATATGTTTATTCGACAGATAAATTTATTTATATTCACTCCAACTTTTTATTTGAATATCATGAATACTTATTTTACAGAATGCTTGTATAAAAGCACTTGCCAAACGTGCATTCGTAATTAAAGGAATGTTGTAATCAATTGCTCCGCGTCGTATTTTATAACCATTGGTCAATTCGCGTTTGGTCAGATTCTTTGGAATATTTATCACCAAATCAAATTCCTTGGTGTGAATCATGTCCATTGCCTTCAAATCACCTTCTTCATCTGGCCAAGATACCGAGATGGCATTCACACCATTATTTTGTAGGAAAATGTACGTTCCACCTGTGGCATAAATCTTAAAGCCCTTTTGTTGCAAGAGCAAACATGGCTCCAGTAATTGTACTTTAGATTTAGCAGGTCCCGAAGATATGAAAATATTCTTTTCTGGAATGCGATAACCCACAGATAACATCGCAGTAAGCAAAGCATCGTTAAAATCAGACCCAATGCAACCTACTTCGCCGGTAGAAGCCATATCAACTCCTAAAACAGGATCGGCTTTCTGCAAACGGGTAAAGGAAAATTGAGAGGCCTTGATGCCTACATAGTCCAGATCAAATTCAGATTTCATCGGCTTGGCAACATCCTTGCCCAACATCACTTGTGTTGCCATTTCAATCAGGTTCAGCTTAAGTACCTTGGATACGAAAGGAAAACTTCTTGAAGCGCGTAAGTTACATTCAATTACTTTAATTTCATTGTCTTTGGCAAGATATTGTATATTAAATGGTCCGGAAATATTTAAAGCTTTTGCAATATCCCTTGAAACACGCTTGATGCGTCTGACCGTTTCAATATAAAGTTTTTGCGGAGGAAACTGAATGGTGGCATCTCCTGAGTGAACACCTGCAAATTCAACGTGTTCAGAAATGGAATAAATGATGATTTCTCCATTTTTAGCCACTGCGTCCACTTCAATTTCTTTGGCATTCTCAATAAACTCACTAATTACAACCGGATGTTTGGAGGATACTTCCGTTGCCAGTTTCAGGAACTGTTCCAACTCTTCAGAATTGGAGCAAACATTCATGGCTGCACCCGAAAGTACGTAGGAAGGTCTTACCAGAACGGGGAAACCTACCGTATCAACAAACTCGTTTACATCGCTTAAAGTGGTCAATTCTCTCCAGGCTGGCTGGTCGATGCCCAGACGATCGAGCATGGAAGAAAATTTATGACGGTCTTCTGCGTTATCGATGGATTTAGCGGAAGTACCCATGATGTGAACACCTGCTTTAGCCAATGGTACTGATAAATTGTTCGGTATTTGTCCGCCTACAGAAACGATGACCCCCATCGGGTTTTCCAGATCGATGATGTCCATCACTCTTTCGTAGCTCAACTCGTCAAAGTAAAGACGGTCGCACATATCGTAATCGGTGGAAACTGTTTCGGGATTGTAATTGATCATGACCGAACGGAATCCTTCTTTGCGTATGGTATTCAACGCATTAACGCTACACCAGTCAAACTCAACACTGCTACCGATGCGGTAGGCACCTGAGCCAAGCACAATCACCGACTGATGATCGCCTAGATAATGAACATCATTTGCAGTTCCGTTGTAGGTCAGATATAAATAATTCGTCTGAGCAGGAAACTCTCCTGCCAACGTGTCGATCTGTTTTACAACTGGTACAATGCCCTGTTCTTTACGAAAGGCTCTCAAACGCAAGGCGATATCTTCGAATTCTTCTTTTTTCACCATCAAACGGGCAATCTGATAATCCGAAAATCCGTTCTTTTTAAGGTCTCTCAAGAAATCCAACGGTAGTTTTTCCGGAGTCTTGAAGCCCTTAATATCTTTGGAAAGCGTCATAATGTGTTGAAGCTTCTGTAGAAACCACTTATCGATTTTTGTCAGTTCATGAATGCGATCAATGCCGTACCCTTTGCTGAAAGCCTGTGACAGGAAAAAAACACGTAGGTCTGTAGGATCCGATAAATCTTTGTCCAGATCTTCTGTTTCAAGCTCTTTATTGCCGACAAAACCGTGCATACCTTGCTGTATCATGCGCAGACCTTTCTGAAAAGCCTCTTCAAACGTACGCCCAATAGCCATGACTTCTCCGACACTCTTCATGGAAGAACCGATCTCACGGTCAACACCATGAAATTTAGCCAAATCCCAACGGGGAATCTTAACAACCACGTAGTCAAGTGCTGGTTCAAAAAAAGCGGTTGTGGTTTTGGTGACCGAATTTTTCAGTTCATGAAGACCAAAACCCAGAGAAAGTTTGGCAGCCACAAAAGCCAGGGGATATCCGGTTGCTTTGGAAGCCAAAGCAGAGGAACGGCTCAGACGGGCATTCACTTCAATGACGCGGTAATCTTCCGATTCAGGATCGAAGGCATATTGTACGTTACATTCTCCGACGATACCGATGTGACGCACAATGCGTACGGCAATTTCGCGAAGTTTGTGATATTCACTGTTTGTAAGCGTTTGAGATGGTGCAACAACGATACTTTCTCCCGTATGAATTCCCAGCGGGTCAAAATTTTCCATGTTACAAACCGTGATGCAATTGTCGTAGCAGTCACGCACCACTTCGTACTCAATTTCTTTCCAACCCTTGAGTGATTTTTCAATCAATAGCTGAGAAGAATAATTAAAGGCTTTTTCGGCCAGAGACTGAAGCTCTTCAGGGTTGTTGCAGAATCCGCTGCCCAGTCCACCCAAGGCGTAAGCAGCACGAACAATAATGGGAAATCCCAACATTTCGGCTGCATTCTGGGCATCTGTCATATTTTCAACAGCAACACTCTTGATGGTTTTCACATCAATTTCATCCAAACGGTTCACGAAAAGTTCGCGGTCTTCCGTATTTATAATGGATTGCACCGGAGTACCAAGTACTCGTAGGTTGTATTTTTCGATAATACCGGACTCATACAGTTGTACACCGCAATTTAAGGCCGTTTGCCCTCCGAAAGAGAGCAACAAACCGTCGGGATTTTCTTTTTTAATAACTTGTTCTACAAAGAATGGGGTTACGGGCAAAAAATAGATTTGATCGGCCACACCTTCTGACGTTTGCACAGTAGCAATATTGGGGTTGATCAAAACCGTATATATGCCTTCTTCTTTGAGGGCTTTTAAGGCTTGAGAACCAGAATAGTCAAACTCTCCGGCTTCTCCGATTTTCAGAGCTCCGGATCCGAGCAACAGAACTTTTTTGATGGTCTTATCTGACATGGAATATATGTAAGAAAAAAATGAAATAATCAGCAACCTGGATTTCCATATTCACGAGCCCGGCTGTAACGACTCGCTTTGGCTGGGGTCTTTATTTTTTGATCAAATTCAAAAAATCATCAAACAAAAATTCCGTATCGGTTGGCCCACTGGAGGCTTCCGGGTGGAATTGTGCTGAGAAAACCGGCTTGGTCTTGTGGCGGATACCTTCGTTGGTACCATCGTTCAGATTGATAAACAAAGGTTCCCAATCTGCACCCAGACTGTTGTTGTCCACCGCATAACCGTGGTTTTGCGACGTAATGAAACAACGATTGGTGCCTGCCATATTCACCGGTTGATTGTGACTGCGGTGACCGTATTTAAGTTTGAATGTTTTAGCTCCTCCAGCCATACTGAGCAATTGATTGCCCATACAAATACCAAAAATAGGTTTGTCTTCGTTCAATGCCTGACGGATGTGTTCAACCGTTACCCCACAAAATTCGGGATTACCAGGTCCATTCGAAATGAACAGGGCATCGTATTCCAGCTGACTGAAATCATAATCCCAGGGTACACGGTAGATGGTTACATCTCTTTTTAGCAAGCAGCGTAAAATATTGTGCTTCACTCCGCAGTCTACCAAAACGATGCGTTTGGAACCATTTCCATAGGTAATGACTTCCTTGCAACTCACTTCAGCAACCCAGTTTACATTGTCTGAATCCAAAAAAGGAACTTCCTCCATATCAGGAAAAACAAATTTGCCTTTCATGGAACCGGCTTCCCGAAGCAATTTTGTCAATTCACGGGTATCTACGTCGTACATACCTGGAATTTTTTGCTCGATCAACCAGTCACTCAAGCTGCGCTGAGCATTCCAATGACTAAATTCAAACGAATAATCGGAAATAATCAGCCCCTTGACGTGAATTATTTCCGATTCATAAAATACTGATAAATTGTTTTCGACTCTGTCGGCAGGGACGCCGTAATTTCCAATGAGGGGATAAGTGACCGTTAGAATCTGTCCCGCATAGGAAGGGTCAGTCAAACTTTCCGGATACCCGACCATGGCCGTCGAGAAGACCACCTCACCGGCAGTCGGACTCTCATATCCGAAAGACTTGCCCTGAAAGACGGTACCATTCTCCAGCACCAGTTGAATAGGCTTCGATTTGTTCATTCGCTAATAAATCTTTTTATTCTGAATAGTTTATTTTCAGGTTGCAAAAATACAAAAAAAAGCATCATTTCTGATGCCTTTTTTAAAATATTAATGGAAAAAAGACCAAATTATTACTAACTAAATCAACACCCGCCTTTTGTTTCAACAGAGAGCCAAATACAAACCACAGGCTGCAAGTCAAACCGGAGCATACTTTTCCTACGTGAGTATCGATCTTCTCATCTGGTAGGCATCCCCACGCAATTTGTTTCAAGAGGGAGCCAAATACAAGGCACAGGGTAAAATTCATACCGGAGCGTACTTTTCGTACGTGAGGATCGATCTTATCATCTGGTAAGCAGCCCCACGCAATTTGTTTCAAGAGGGAGTGCAGTACAAGGCACAGGCGGCAAGGCATACCGGAGCGTACTTTTCGTACGTGAGGATTGCCTTGCCGCCTGTAACGCAGTAATGTGCTTCCTATTGAAACAAATTATAGGGGGTATTCGTCGAAGGCGTATAGAACACTGCTGAGGTACCGCTCCCCCGTGTCAGGTAAAAGCACCACAATCGTTTTCCCCTTATTCTCAGGCCTCTTAGCCAATTGCGCCGCAGCAAAAACAGCAGCACCAGACGAAATACCTACTAGCAAACCCTCTTTCTGAGCCAGTTCACGTCCGGTCAAAATGGCTGAATCACTTGGAACACGAATAATTTCATCTACAACACCAGGATTGTACGTTTTTGGAATAAAACCTGCACCAATACCCTGAATTTTATGTGGTCCAGCTATACCTTCAGAAAGTACAGGAGACTCATTGGGTTCAACACCAACTATTTTCACATTGGGGTTGTGTCTTTTGAGGGTTGCACCTACTCCACTTACAGTTCCGCCCGTGCCAACTCCGGCAACGAAAATATCCACTTTCCCGTCGGTATCTCTCCAGATTTCCTCACCAGTAGTCTTTTCGTGAATAGCAGGATTGGCAGGATTTTCAAATTGCTGCAAAATAACAGAACCAGGAGTTTCATCTTTCAATTCCTGCGCTTTGGCAATGGCTGCCTTCATGCCTCCTGCGCCTGGGGTCAGTACCAATTGAGCACCATAGGCTTTCAACAGATTCCGTCGTTCCAGACTCATGGTTTCAGGCATGGTCAAAATGAGTTTGTAACCTTTAATGGCAGAAACAAAAGCTAACCCGACACCGGTATTTCCACTGGTCGGTTCAATAATGGTAGCGCCTGGCTTCAAAACACCACTTGCTTCAGCATCATTAATCATCGCCAATGCAATACGATCTTTAACACTTCCAGCAGGATTAAAGTATTCCAATTTGGCAATGACAAGAGCAGACAATTCTTTTTCTGCACTAAAATTTGTTAGCTCCAAAAGCGGAGTGTTTCCGACAAGGTCGGTCAGTTGTTTTGCGATTTTTGACATAATCTTATAGTTTAATAGATCTATATTCGATGGATTTACGATACAAAGATATCATCCTTCACGACAAAGCCAAATACCATCTGTATGGTATATTTTAGCCAACCGTTCTTTTATGTTACACAAATATAGTGTAACTTTGCCAGGAATTAAATACATAGCCTACAGCCTATGCTTTCGATGAAAACCAAATATGCCTTACGGGCTCTATCCAGACTTTCCAAGGAATATGGGAAAGGCCCGATTCCCATTTCTGACATCGCAGAATCGGAAAAAATACCGCGTCGTTTTCTGGAGAATATTTTGCAGGAATTAAAAAAACTGGATATCGTAAACAGCATGATGGGTAAAAACGGGGGTTATTTTCTGACAAAAAGCCCAGATGAAATCAGTCTATACCCCATTATTCAACTGTGCGAGGAAAGCATTGGGCTCATAGACTGTGTGAGTGAAACCAATCCCGGCAGCTGTTTTTTCTGTAAAGATATTGTATCTTGCAAAACGCATACCGTTTTCACAGAAATTCGCGATTTCACCATTATGAAATTAAAAGAAACGACTTTAAACAATCTTTAAAATTGAAGATATATGAACTATCAACATACCCCATTTGCCAAACCAGACGCTTACAACGCCTTACAAATACCCATTTATCAGTCTGCTGCCTTTGAATTTGACACTGCAGAAGAAATGGAAGCAGCGTTCATTGGTAAATCTTCTGAACATTGCTACTCCCGCATCACCAATCCGACCGTGCAATTTTTCGAAGAAAGGGTACGTTCCGTAACTGGAGCAGGCAGTGTCACAGCATTAAATTCAGGAATGGCTGCCATCAGCAATACCATGATCACCTTGGCACGAGCAGGATCCAACATTGTTACCTCACCCCATCTTTTTGGCAACACTTACTCCTTTTTTAAATCAACACTGGCTGAATTTGGCGTGGAAACCCGTTTTTGTGACCTGACCAATCTGGAGGAAGTACAATCAAACATCGACGAAAATACGTGCGCCCTTTTTCTGGAAATCATAACCAACCCTCAGTTGGAGGTGGTTGACCTGAAAGCTTTGTCCGAAATTGCCGTAAAAGCAGGTGTTCCATTGGTTGCTGATACCACCATCGTACCCTTTTGCGCCTGGAAAGCCAAAGACTTCGGCATCCATATTGAATTGGTATCCAGCACCAAATATATTTCCGGAGGTGCTACGAGTCTGGGCGGACTGATCATCGATTATTGCAATTTCGACTGGAAAACATCCCCCAAACTGAAAGATTTGGCTAAGCAATTTGGTCCGAACGCTTTTACCTTTAAGCTTCGCAAGGAAATTCACCGAAACCTGGGAGCATACATGACCCCTCAAGTGGCTTATTTGCAATCGTTGGGTATGGAAACATTGAGCCTTCGTTTTGAAAGAGCTGCTGGTACTTGTCTAAAGTTGGCAGAAAAACTTCAAAAGGTGGAAGGAATCGTTGCTGTAAATTATACCGGGCTAAAGGACAATATGTTTAAGGAACTGAGTGATAAACAATTTGGCCCACTCCCAGGCGCCATGCTCACAATCGATTTAGAAAGCCGAGAACGCTGTTTTGCCTTCATGAATAAGCTGAAACTCATCAAACGTGCCACCAATTTATTTGACAACAAATCTTTGGCAATTCATCCGGCAAGTACTATCTTCGGAACGTTCACAGAAGAAGTTCGCCAAAGTATGAATGTTCGTCAGGAAGCCATCCGCCTTTCCATTGGTCTGGAAGACTTTGACAGTATATTAAACGATATTACAAACAGTTTAGCCCAATCAAAATGAGACAAGTCATTTTAGCAGACAGACAGGATATTTCGAAAGCAGGCTTACTATACTTCCTCAACCTATCCAAAGAAGTCGGTGAAATTGTTGAAGCAGACAATAAAAAGGAGCTATTGAAACAACTTCTGGAAAATCCGGAAGCATTGGTCATATTGGATTATACTCTTTTTGATTTTACTGGACCGGAGGATTTAATAATCCTGAATGAACGATTTAAATCTGCCCATTGGATACTGTTCTCTGAAGAACTGAGTGATGATTTTCTACGTAGACTTGTCCTGAACAGTTATTCTTTCAGCGTTATTTTCAAGGATAGCAGCAAAGAAGAAATAACTTCAGCCATGGATTATGCCTTTAAAAATGATCGGTTCATCTGCAACCGGGCAAGCAATCAATTGCTTGGAAAAAGAAGCAACTCCGATATTCAGGACAACATCCTGACTATCACCGAAAAAGAGATCCTTTACCTGCTGGCTCTTGGCAAAACCACGAAGGAAATTGCATCAGAACGCTTTTCCAGCATTCACACCATCACGACGCACCGGAAAAATATTTTCAGGAAACTGGAAGTGAATACCGTTTACGAAGCGACAAAATATGCGCTGAGGGCTGGGATTATTGATTCGGCGGAGTATTATATTTGATGTCGGGACGCTGTTTGTATTACTTCAGCACATTCTACTCCACACACTCCATCAAAAACCCATACAACTCCGCATTCAAAGCAAAAACCTCAGCTACCTCCTGCTTCAACCGATCTGAAAAAAACAGATTATCAATGGGTCTTGTCCTGCTCACATAGAAATTTCGTTTCTGTATCCAGGGTTGAAATCTTTCGGGAAGATCGTTGGGGTATTTTTTCTTGTAATCTTCACCGAACAAAGCACATCCATTCTTTTCAAAGCTATCCAGAATTTCACCGAAAGCCTCGTTATCAACGGAAACCAATTGCCTGAATTTAGCCATAAAAGCCGGAGTAGCTGCCCAAAACCCCATCCCTATCTGATATTCCTCCGGCGTAAAATACAGGAAGAATTCAGGCACATTCCCAAAAACCTTTTTCGGTCGCTTGAAAGACAACCAGGCATCGGTTCGATACGGGGTTTTATCCAAAGAAAAGCGTGTATCTCTGTATATTCTGGAAACAGCCTTCCCAATGGACGGTGAAGTTTCAATCCTGGCGTCGATATTCTTTAAAACAGGATCCAGATCTATGGCCAATTGCTTCAAAGGCTTCATCAGAGAATCTTCGTAAACCGGGCGGTTTTCTTCAAACCAATCCTTAAAATTATTTTCCTTCAATTCATTTAAAAAGGAAATTGTGGTTGGGGTAAAAGGAAAACGTGACATACTACTGTTTTATAAATTTCCCATTGTTTCCAAGCTCAAAACGTCCGTGGGCTGCTAGTTCAAAATGAGATTTGGCTATTCCGAGATCAACCAGATTAAATTTACCATCATCTTCAACGGAAGCCTTCAGAACACCGTCCTTATATTCAAACAAAACTGGTTGATGATTGACAGCCGAAGGTGCTTTTTGCACAGCCTTTAGTCCCTCGATAAGCCAATTGGGCGCTTTCTCATCAGATACCAGCATTTTTTCAATAGGTTTGGATTTTCCTGCGACCATCTGATGAACCATCTTTTCCTTGAACGAAAGTTTCTCGGTATATCCAATTGGAATAACACAAACCAATTCCTCTGAATCAGTCAAAGCTAAAATGTCGCTTTTCCGGTCAAAAGTACCGCCAACCCAACAGGCTTCCAGATCCTGCTTTATAGCTTCAATCACTAAAAGTTCTCCGAAATAACCTACTTTTTCCTTCAGATTTGCATCCTCTTTTTTACCTGCCATAACCAGTAGACTCCTGACACCTTTGAAAAGTCCGTAACTTTTCCTCAAGCCGTCAAAAGCATAACTACCATCCTCTACAAAACGAATGGACAGGTTTGACACTTTATTATATGCATCAATGAAACTATGTAATACAGTCTGCTTTTCCAATTCTATAGGTGTGGAAAGATAAAGCCGGCGCGATCTGCGATTGTCTATTGCTTCAAGATTTGTCATACTATTGTTTTTTACAAAGATAACAGCTTATTTAATAGAACGGGCGTCGGTCATTTTTCTTTAAGCCCCAGAAATGGAATTTCGGCTTTAATAAGTATATTTAGACCCTAAAAACTTTAAAAACATGGAATATTCAGAAGGAATCATCTGGTCAGACGCTTTTTCTATTGGTAATGATCAAATTGACAAAGACCATCAGCAAATCATAGACATATTAAATAAGTTGATTGAGTTGAATCAGAAAAAAATCAATCAAAAGAAATTTGCCGAAATTCTCTGGATGATGATGGAATATAGCATCCATCATTTTAAAAAAGAAGAAGATTACATGCAGAAACTTAATTATCCAAAATTCAAGGAACATAAAAATTTGCATATGCTCTATATAAATGAGGTATCCGTTTACAGCAACGAATTTTCAAATTCCAATCCACCTGTTATCAATGAAATCATTGGTTTCCTTGAAAATTGGTGGCTAAACCACATACAAAATACCGATACTGAATACGAAACCTTTAAAGTTAAACATGGGCTTAAAGTAAACTATTAGTCCATTTCACAACTTAATTTTTCCTTTTTATAAAAATTAACGAATTAAATCGCTTGCGATTTAATTTTTACCGTATATTTGTATCGCAAACGATATAATCTAAAACGATATAAAAAAATGAAACCATTCTATCATCTTTCAGCGACCAGCCTTCAAGGTAAAGAAATCAACATGGATGCCTATCAGGGCAAAACCATTCTTGTAGTCAATACCGCCAGCAAATGCGGACTCACTCCCCAGTACGAAGGTCTTGAAAAACTTTATAAAGATTTTAAAGACAAAGGCTTAGTCATACTTGGCTTCCCTTGCAACCAATTTGCCAACCAGGAACCAGGGGATGCAAAATCTATTTCGGAAGGCTGCCTGATTAATTATGGCGTAAGCTTTCCCATGTTTTCCAAAGTTGATGTAAATGGAAAAAACGCACATTCCATTTATCAGTTTCTAAAGAAAGAATTACCTGGTTGCCCTGGGAATTGCATTAAATGGAACTTCACTAAATTTTTGATTGACGCTCAGGGGAATCCTGTTAAACGTTTCTCCCCTTTAACCAAACCTGCAACCATTGCCAGGTATTTGGAAAAAAGCCTTTAGATTAAATAAAATTCCGAATATGAGCAGCGAACATCTTAAACTAAAAAATCAACTGTGTTTTCCTATTTATGCAGCATCCAGGTTGATAACCCGCAGTTATCAACCTTACCTGGATAAACTCGGCATCACCTATCCACAATATCTGGTTTTACTGGTGCTTTGGGATACAGACGAGCTCACAGTCAATGACATCTCTAAAAAGCTTATACTGAACACAAATACTATTACACCTCTACTTCAGCGTATGGAGAAGCAAGGCATCCTGACTCGTCTGCGATCTACCAGTGATGAGCGAAAAGTGATGGTACACCTCACTGAAAAGGGAAGCATGATGCGCGAAGACGCAAAATGCATTCCTATTCAACTGGGCACAGAACTCTCTTCCGGAAATCTAACCAGGGAAGAAATTCTTGACCTAAAGGACAAGTTGTATAAAATTATAGATTTACTCTCAAAAACGACTGCGGAATAACCTCTTATACCTTATATACCACAGCATTAATATTCATTCCAGCACCAACAGAAGCAAAAACCAGATTGTCACCACTTTTAATATCGTGACCTTCCAGATTGTCTTTTAAAATCAAATCCAGCAAAGTAGGAATAGTGGCAACCGATGAATTACCCAGGGAATGAATGGTCATCGGCATCACTGTTTCAGGGATTTCCGTAATATTGTAGAGCGCGTAAAGTCTTTTCAGAATAGCATCATCCATTTTTCCATTGGCTTGATGAATAAGCACTTTCTTAATATCGACGAGCGAAATATTGCTCTTTTCCAGACAAGACTTAATAGCCAAAGGAACTGTTTCCAGAGCATATTGATAGAGTCTGCGGCCGTTCATTTTGATAAACAGATCACTTTTCTTTTCATAGTCCGGGTTGTACGAAGGCCCCATCACCAACATTTTTGAATGTAAAAAAGTATCTGTGCGTGTTTTATGTGCAAGTATACCAATGGGGGTTTCGCTTTCTTTAGCTTCCAGAATGGTTGCTCCTGCACCATCGGCATAAATCATGCAATCCCTGTCGTGGGGATCGCTCACTCTGGACAAAGTTTCAGCACCAATAACCAATACCTTTTTGGCATCACCCGATTTGATGTAGTAATCGGCCTGAATAACGGCCTGCAACCAACCCGGACATCCAAAAAGGATGTCGTAACAAACAGTTTCCGGATTCTTGATTTCCAGTTTATTTTTGACTCTTGCAGCCAGGCAAGGTACATTATCAGGTATCCTGTTGTCGTGTTTTACATCACCAAAATTGTGTGCAAAAATGATGTAATCCAACGTTTCCTTATCTATACCCGCCGCTTTAATGGCTTCTACAGCTGCAAGGTGAGCAATATCGGAAGTCGTCAAATCATCCGATACATATTTTCGTTCAACAATGGTTGTGATTTCCTGAAACTTACTGACTATTTCTTCATTTGATTTATCAATTTTCGAACCATTTGATTCGAAAAACTCATTTTGAAGGAATTCTTCATTCTTCTTTTGGATAGATGGAATATAGCTTCCGGTTCCGGTAATTACACTGTAAATCATGTTCATTATTTAAAATTTAATCTTTCAACAATCTGTTATTTTTAGCAAAAGAACGAGTCCAGCCACATTTGCGCAAATCAAAGGGGCTTCAATTCGGTGAAAGGGAGAAAATAGTGGTATTTGGGATAAAAATCGGCATAATGGGGTGAATTTATTTCTATTTTAAATCATTTTACAGCAAAAACATCAACATAAAAACAAAAAACAGACGATGACCTGCTTAAAACGATACATCCTTTATCCATTTCAAATGTTTAATCTGGAAAAAGAATAATATGTTAAAAGTACAGCTAACTTTGCAATCTAGAAAATTTTAATAAAAAAAAAACAGTAACAAGATGGATCCGAAACTAAAAAAACTGGCATTTGCCATTCAGCAGGCAGAAGAAACGGAATACCTCATTTATACCCGTTTATCCGAACAATGTAAAGATAAAAACAACGCAGAAGTCTTGTTTAAAATAGGAATTGAGGAAAAAGTTCACGCCAAATTCTGGCAAAAAATAACAGGCGAAGAAGTTAAACCCGATATGGGACGAGTCTTTCGCACCGTATGGCTGGCTCGCCTGCTCGGTTTGTCTTTTGTATTGAAACTGATGGAAAAACGGGAAGGTACTGGTTCAAAATTATACGATCAACTGGCAGAATCGTTCCCCGAAGTCAAAAAATTTTCAGAAGAAGAACACCTTCACGAAAAGGAATTGCTGGCTATGCTGGACGAAGAAGCCCTGCAATTTGTCGGCTCCATCGTGCTCGGATTGAACGATGCACTGGTAGAATTGACCGGTGCCTTGGCAGGCTTTACACTGGCTTTGAGCGACAATAAAATCATTTCATTGGTTGGTTTGGTGACCGGCATTTCAGCAGCCATGTCCATGGCAGCCTCCGACTATCTTTCATCAAAAGCCGAAGGAAATAAACAGGCAGGGAAATCGGCAACTTATACAGGTTTAGCCTATATAATCACCGTGATCGCATTGATTTTACCCTTCCTCCTACTCACCAGTAAGTTCCTGGCTTTGGGCATTACACTTTCAACAGCAGTACTGATCATTTTCCTTTTCAACTATTACATTTCCATAGCCAAAGACTTAAATTTCAAAGCACGTTTTTTTGAAATGACGTTTATCAGTTTGGGTGTGGCAACTTTCTCATTCTTTGTGGGTTATCTGTTAAAACGGATTTTGGGAGTGGAAATGTAATTACTTAGGATAGTTTATCCCAACTAAGTGCTTTTATTTCATTAAAAATGATCCAAATTAAAAGGATTGACATAATTAATAAGAAAAGAACGGCCCATAGATAGCCTGAAATCAGCCAATGGATAACTCCCACAACACCTAATAAAATCATTAGCAACATGGATTTCAGGAAAGTCCCCCCATTTGCTGAGCCATCCAGGACACTGCTAAAAGGCAGTTTTCGGACGGTTAGGTAGGCATTTAGCGCACCAATTAGAAACACATTAGTCAGCCCGAGAAGCAAGTTCGGGAGAATACCGGGTCCTGAAAAAAGAGGTGCAACTAGGAGCAGTATTAAAGCTATCGGAAAATACAGAGACACCATAACTGATTTTACAGCTCCGCAGATCACCTTTCCGGGAGACTCAACGGGAGCACTGTAAAATATCCAGGAAGCTTTATATTTTTCAGAATAAGGCAAATTTGACAAGGCTGTTGTTAATAAAAGGCTACTGAGATAAACAATGGCCAACACATTCACCAACAGACCATTAACCGACCCGCTGTCTAGACTTTCGCTCCAGGGAGCTTTAAAAATAAACATGACGCTAATAACCAGAATCATTCCAAACGATGGGTACACCTTCATTTTAAAATCCCGGCTTCTGCCCATCATTCTCCAGCTAAAAAGAAACCCCATGTATTCACTTCCTGGTTTTGTGCATAGAGCAGCAAGTTTTTCAGGACGGAAAAAGGAGGTTTTTTTACGTGATTTAACAACGACCTTACTTTGCTCCTCTGTTCGGGCTGTAATCATAGAAAGTTTCCGATTGAAGGAAGGAGCAAAAAAACGAATCACCACCCAGATTGAAACCATCGGAACCAAAATGGCCAGGATCAAACTGACTAAACTACTTCCGCTAAAATCCCATTTGGTCAAAGCCTGACAACCGTCCGCAAACCAATAAGGGGGATAATACTGAATATACGATAGATCCTTCATACTGGTATGAGCGATCAAGCTATTATCCCGCAGTCTAGGTAAAATCTGATATCCAGCGAAAATTAAAATAGTGAAGCCAATCTGGATATAGCTGATGATGGTTTGAAATTTGGACGGAGTCGTTATTTTTAGAATCAGAATATAAACAGCATTGATGAGAAAAATACTGAAAAGCGAGCTCATCAGCACCATCAGCATAAAAGGTAAAACTACGGAAATACCCTCCATTACAACAACCCCGATAAAAGCAGGTAACGTAAGTGGAAGGATAATCAGAAAACTGCGGATAGTTATATGCAAAAGTCGCGATGCCACAAAAGTCGCATCCGTGATGGGTTTGGGCAGAATGATGAAATTATCACGTACATCAATCAAAACAGAAGTGAAATCTGTAATCAGTGTGATGCACATGATAAAGATAAACATGGTCGTAAAAAACGTCAGTTTTGTGATGAAATCAACACCAAACGCAAAACTGTACAACATAAGAAATCCCATTATTAAAGACCCAAACATCATGCCTAATGTCGCTTTGCTGATCTCCTTTTTTTCCTGATTCTTATTTTGCATTTTAAATGCTGTCTGACGCCGGTTGTCCATGGTCAGTTTTGCGGAAAGAATGGCTCTGAGTTGCAATACGTCTACTCCTGCTTTTTCATAAATCGAAGAGGGCAACATAAAAAACCAAAGAAAAAATTTATCTACTGGATTCATAGGAATTAATCTTGGTCTTAATTAAATATCGAAGGCATTCATCAATCGGTCACTGGCTTCATGCATGGATTCCGAAGCAGTTAGTTGGGCAAAAATCTGCTCCAGACTGTTTTTATCCTGGTTTTGCTTCAGCTCTTCAAAAGAGCCATCAGCCACAACCTTGCCCTCATTGATCAGCACGATGCGGTCGCTCACCTTTTCCACCACATCCATCATATGACTGCTGTAAAAAATGGTTTTGCCGCTTTGAGCCAATTTGCTGATGAGTTCCTTAACGATGATGACACTGTTGGCATCCAATCCGCTGAGCGGTTCATCCAGAATGATTACTTCCGGATTGTGCATCAGACCGGAAGTAATCAGCACTTTCTGCTTCATACCTTTGCTAAAACTATCCATACGCTGATCCATATTACCGGCCATTCCAAAAGCATCCATCATGCGAGTGGTTCGTTCGGTTATCAAATCCTGTGGCATTTTATACAGGGCACCCATCAACGAAAGAAATTCATTGGGGGTCAACACGTCGTAAAGCTCAGCCATTTCAGGAACATAACCGATCAGGGCTTTCACATCCACCGGATTTTTTCGAATATCTATGCCTTTGACTGTAACCTCTCCGGTAAAATCGGAAAGAAGTCCGCAAATAATTTTCACTGTTGTACTTTTACCGGCACCATTGGGTCCGATATAGCCTATAACCTGACCCGGAAAAATATCGATCGAAATATCTTTGAGTACGTGTTTTGAGCCATAAAATTTATTCAGATTCTGAATGCGGATAATTGGTTCCATGCTATAAAGGTTCTTGTTTTTAGAAGTTTTAGTCGCGTCAAATTTACGCAAATTTAAACAAGACGCAAGAAACTTAAGGTTGAAAATCCAGCAATTTTACAACCACCCGTTCTCCTTGTACCAGGCAACGGTTTCTTCCATCCCTTTCTGTAGATTGTACCTGGCCTTAAAACCTAAATCATGTTGAAGCGACGAGATGTCGCACGACCAGTTACGTTGCTTCAAAATCTGGTATTTATCCGGATTGAGGAGAGAAGGTTTACCCCTCAGCCAGTAAATAAATCCGGTTAAATCAGAGGCTATTTTTACGAAAAACAACGGAAGCGTCATTTTAAAAACGTATTTTTTATTGAGAGCCTCTTTCACTATTTTAGTGTAAGCCTTTGAGGTATAGGTATCACCATCTGCTACAAACCAAACTTTATTTTTTAAGGAAGACTCCATCGCAGTAAAGCAAACTTCGGTCAAATCCTGAATATAAATGAAATTAAGTAACTGAGTTTTAAATCCGACAGCCACATCCAGGCCAGTATGAATGAGTTTCACCATCGCAAAATAATCCTTTTCTCTTGGTCCATAAACTCCGGTTGGCCGAAGGATGATGTACGGAAAATCAGTCTGAGACTGGAGATACCTTTCAGCCTGAATCTTGCTTCTTCCATAGGCAGTATTGGGTCTGGGTGTATCATTCAACCGAAGTTGGGTGTAATTGATCTCATCACCTGGTCCAAAAGCACTTAGACTGCTCATATACACGAACTTTTCCGGTGTATTTCCGCTCTTTTTAAGGGCATTAATCAGATTCAGGGTATAATCACAATTGATACGGTCAAAATCAGAAACATCGGCACATTTTGTAATACCTGCGTTGTGAATGATATAATCCCATTGGCCATTTTGAGCAACATGTCGTTCAATTTGCTCCTGGAGGCCAACAACATTGGCATAGTTCAAATCAATGAAATGGATGGCAGAATCGGTTAAAAACTCCAGACTACTAGTCTTTCGTACTCCAGCCCAAACTTCAAAGCCTTTTTTCAAGGCTTCCTCTACGTAGAAACTTCCAATAAATCCGCTTGCTCCAGTAATCAGTATTTTTTTCATTAAAATAAGGCCTTTATATCAAGAGCAAATATAAACAGAATTGTCGGAATTGGTGAAACAGGAAGAATCTATATCGCACCTTAATACCGATTTAAAAAAGGTGAGACCATTTATCGAAGCAAATCACTCAGTTTCACCCAAAAAAACCGGGGACGATAGATGGATACATCGGTGAATAAATCTGGTACGTTCATGGCATTCACACAATAACTGATCAGAACCTCTCCGTTTTTTATAAATTGCGGATGAGCCATCGCATTGTAGCTAAATACCGCCGGATTTTTCACAGGTTCGGGTGTCGAATAAATCATCTTTTTGTTGTACCAAGGCCCTGTTGGAGAATCGGCTACAAAGGAATAAATATCGTTGGCGCCATGACCCTTTTCCTGAGTAATCAAAAAATAGTGTTTACCATGCTGAAATACAGAGAATTGCTCAGACACTCCGACATCCACACCCTTTAAAGCGATGGCTTTACTGGCATCCGTCAACCACTTCCCGGCAGCGTAAAATTCATAGTTAGCCATTTTATCGTTCAGAACTTTGGCTCTGGCTACATAAAGCTTTGAAAGTTGACCTGCCCCGTCCGTTTTCACTCCGTAGAAATATCTATAATTCTTTACAGGCAAGAAACCAAAACCAAAATGGACATCGCCCAAATCTTTGGCCGAAAGGGTCACTTTATCAATCAATTTAAAGTCAGGCAATGAAAGGCGGCAGTAAGATGCCGAATGCCAGTAAAAATCCCAGGTTCCTGTACCCGTAAAAACGATGTCTGAAAGCACCAAATGAAGTATGTTGTTTTTCACAAATCCGTGTTGAGGCCACAAGACCACTTTATGCCCATCAATGGAATCCGTTGACAACAACGGTGCAGGATGTTCTGCAGTACCTCCGTGATAGGTTGTAGAAACGCCATCCTTGTACTTCAAAAAGATATTCCCAAAAACCAGTGGCGCATTCGTTTTCCGGGTATTTTGCCAGACTTCTCCCAAAAAAGAATCACCCCACAAAAACAGCGATTCCTTATTACCCATATCGATGGAAATGCAACCATCTCCACCCGACAATCTGTCTGCCTGAGAAACCATCAGCTTTTCAGTCATTGTTGTATCCCGACGCACTTTTATGGGATTATTTTGCTGAATCCCGTAACAGATAGTGGAAGATGTCGTTAGAATTGACACTAAAACCACTATACCTAAAAATGGAGCCTGATGTAGTTTCATGATGGTATGAATTAAGTTAAAAGACGTTCTAATTATTTATCTGATAAATAAATCAATTCTGGAAAGTAAGTCGCATTTGTAGCTGTCCAGTAATTTCCAGTCAGCGTGTAACAAAATGAGACTTTTACGTTTTATCTTAGGTAAATCAATATAAATCAACGATGCTTTCCAATCTGTCAGAGCAGCACCACAACCCACAACAATGTTAATTTCAGCATTTTTATCCGGTTGAATCTGATGAAGCTTATCTACAAAAAACCAGTCTTGAAGCGATTCTTCTTTTTGCGAATCCATATCTTCAACAGATTTCATGGCTGCATCAGCAAAAAACCAACGCACCGTTTTTTCCTTTTTAGAGAGTTCTATGTGTAAAATATCAACAATCCAATTCCAGTTCACACCTGCATAACCATCAATTAAAACAGTCTTCTTGTCTGTTATCCAGGTAACAATAGCTTCGCAATCCACTTTTACTTTCGTGGAAGCAGGCACATCGTTCATTTGGATGTTCATTGCGGCACCTATTATCGGAGCCTCATCCCACAATTTACAGGTGTTTATTTTCAAATTTCCTACACCTTTTAGTACTAATTTCTGTTCCAATTTTTGTAAAAAAAGCGGAGCGGCCTTGGATATGCTCCCACCAAGCACAAATGTGTCCGGTTTAAAATCAAGAATCCAGGGAAGCATGAATTGTGCCAGATTTTCTGAAAAATCTTCGAAAACGGCCAATGCTTGCTGATCATTTTTTAAAGCCAAATCGGCCACTTCTTTTGCACCCTTAATGACTTTTCCCGTCTTTTCTTTCCATCTATTTACAAACCAGCGTGTTGAGAAATAGTCGTCTGCAATACGTTCTTTAAAAGGTATATGATACAGGAATCCATCAGCAGGTACGCCCTCTCCTTCCGTATTCTGAACAGCTCCATCTACTAAAAAAGTGCTGCCAAATCCAGTGCCCAGCGTCACCACGATGGTCCGTTTACGTTGACGGGCTGCACCCGAAAAATATTCACCAAGGGCAAAACAACTGGCATCGTTGGAGATGCTTACCGGAAGATTTCTTTTCCCCAAAACATCTCTGACCAGTTGTTTGAGATTGACTCCAAACAAGGCGTCAAATTTCTGAACGCCTGCTATTTTAGAAATACCGCGTTCGTAATCAAAGGGACCTGGCATGGCTATACCTACTCCTGAAAAAGGACAATGATCCGAGGCCAGAATGGACTTTTCAAACAAGGCACGCAAGGATTCTTCAAAATCATGAATGCTGCCCATCGAATCAATCTTGCATTCAACCAGCGTTTTGTCAAGCATTTTTCCTGTCGTTTTTTCAACGTAGGCACAAGAAATATGCGAACCACCTACATCGACACCTAAATTATACGATTTTTCCATTTTATTTATGCTTTATGCCTTATATAGGCTTTGATGGTTGCACACTCTTTGCCTTCACTTTCACCGAAAGGACGAATGGTATAGATTCCGACTGCTGCCGGTATAATAAATGTTTCTGCATAGTGCACCACAAAAGGCTCAAACGCATGAACGGGACTTTCCACCAGAACTTCACTTCCTTCCACCAGGTTTAACATATTGACACTATCACCTGTTTGGTGTGTTACTTGTTGGGTAAACCAATGTCTGCGGGTTTCAATAAATTCGTTTTTATGCAACCCCGTTCGCTCTTCGCGCCAGCCATCACCTGCAGCAACAACTTCTACCTGATTCACCAAATTTTCCAGACAGTACGCCGTATCACGGTTCCATTGAATGACGTTACTGCCATGATCAATGTTGATGGGTCGTGGTTTACCATCCATGCCCATTCGACCCCAATCGTAAAGCTTAAAGGTGAATATATAGGGTGTGGCACTGATTTCCAGGACCATGCCATTGGAGCCTGAGCAGTGAATGGTACCATTAGGTATCAGGAAATGATCGTGCTTTTTAGCTGGAAATTTATTGACATATTTTTCAACATCAAATTCACTACCTTTTTGCTGAGCTTTTTTCAGGTCTGTAATCATTTGTTCTTTGTCACAAACGGTTTTAAGGCCTAAATAGACGGTTGCATCCGGTTTTGCGTCCAGCATATAATAGCTTTCATCCTGAGTATAACTCATTCCAAAATTTTCGCGAATGTATTGCGTGACCGGATGTACCTGCAAACTTAGATTTCCTCCGTCCATGGTATCCAGAAAGTCAAACCGAATGGGAAATTCCTTTCCAAACCTGGACTCCACCGGTTCACCCAATAATTCTTTACTTTTATAAAAAACCAGATTGATGGCAGGAATTTCAAACAGCGTATTTTCGACTTTCAGCAACAAACTGTTTTCTTCGGGTACTCCATCAAAAGACCAGGCAAAATTGGACTGCGACTGATCCAAACCGCAGACTTCCTTCATCCATTGTCCCCCCCAGGGTCCCGGGTCGAAATAAGGAACCAGCCTGAATGGTGTTTTTGACAAAGCGGTCAAACCGTCCAAAAGCTTACTGGCCGTAATCATTTTTGGCTCGTCTTTTTTATTTGTATCCAACCAATAATCGGCTTTGTCAAACAATTGCTGTTTAAGCCGGTCGCAAACCCGCCAATCTACGAAATAACCCCGCTTGTATTGGATGGCAGGAGATTCGTCCGAATTTTTCAAACCTAAATTTGTTAGTTCGTGCCTGCGCTGACGCAATTGAATTTCCCAGCGTGCCATATCTGCATAAACCAGGCAATCATATTCTTCCGCAATCAAAGCAGCTGCATGACCGTAGACGATGATTAATCCGGTTGAATCTTTCATTTTCTGACGAAGTATTTCTACTTTTTCAACATCGAGAAAATCTGTAAAGGTCAGTCTGGACATATAGCCGAAAATGGAATCATCGGTTACATCCGGAAACGTCATTTCTCGAATTTTTTCTTCGGAATAAAAAGCGTCTTCAGATTGAATAAATACATCTGCATTTAAACTGTTGAAACCTTGAAAAAGCTCATCGTGATGCACACCCTGATAGCACTCTACGACCAATACGAATCGCCCTGATGATGAATTTCTGATTTTCAGGTTTAATTCTTCAAGAATAAATTTCCATCCGGCAAACAACTTGCCATCTATCGGAAAATGGGGTGTTTTGTTGTACTTTGACATCGTATTAAAAAGAGTTTGGTTCTCCATTCTAAATTTGTACAAATATGCAAGGTTAATAACACCGAAACATAGAACTTTGTTGCTATTAGCTTGCACTATCTTACGATTTACTGCAATTATTAAAGAAATGCACCGATAACGTAGAGTCAAATATAAGGTTATACAAAAAAATGACCCCAAGATTGAACTTGAAGCCATTTTAACAAGGAGTAAAAGGAAAAACCTAAAACGGTTATTTAGGACTTGTCAAAGTATCAGAAGTGATATTCTTTCCATTCATTTTCTGAATGACATTGATTTCATTCAGATCAAAAGAGGTATGATCTTGACGAAAAATATCATGAAACCATAATTCTGGCTCTTTGCCTGATGGAGTTGGTTCGTCCCAGGCAAAAATGGTATTTGTTTTACCCGATACAAAACCCCAGTTTATTGCTCCAATATTGTTATGTTTGAGCAGTGGCATGATGTTTTGAAACTTACTGTCGTGTTTACGAGCCATATATTCGGTACAAATCATGGGTCGGTCAAATATTTTCAGGTAATTGATAGCTGTCTGATGATCTTTTACTCCTGAATAATTATGATACGTTAAAATATCGGAGTTTGCTATCTGAAATACATTCAGTTCGTTGCAATCGAAATACCATATGCCTGAGGTAATGGGTTGAGAAGGATTAACTTTCCGTGCCCATTTAAAAACTTTTTGAAGCAAAGGTAATGAAGTTATTCCGTGATTTTTATTGCCTGGTTCGTTGTACAAATCCCACAGTAAAATACGTTTGTCGTTTTTGAATGAGGAAATAATATCTGTTACATATTTTTCCAATTCAGGAAATAATTTTGTCGTATCATTTCTCAGGGAAACACTTGGATCTTGCACCCACCCAGAGTTGTGAATTCCTGGTTTTGGATCCGCTTGCTTGCCAATTTGAGATTCCGAATTCCAGCAATCATCAAAAAATACAAACATGGGTTTGATCTGATGTTTTGAAGATATCTCCAGAAATTGATCCATTCGGTTTTTGAACCCCTTGGCATCATTCTTCCATACCACACTGCTAAGAAATACACGCATGGTGGTAAAGCCCAATTCTTCTGCCCAACCCAATTCTTTATCAATGGTAGGTGCATCAAAAGTCTCCGCTTGCCACATTTCGATTTGATTGATGGCAGAACTGGGTTGAAAGTTACAACCACTTAGCCAGGGTTGATTCGAATACCACTCCTTGGCTTTTTCTTTAGTCCAGAGGTTGCTTTTAACCTTTTCTTTCTGATTAGCAGAAAAAGAATGAGAAGTAGTAAAACATAAAGCAATAAGTGCAATAATTGATTTTTTCATTTAGGCGTTTAATTATATGTTAGTCAATTTTTTATAAATTTCCGGGTGATCATTCCACCGGAATTATTACTCAGTTTTACCAGATAGAGCCCTTTACTGAAGCTGGAAACGTTCATCTTCCAGATTTCCTGTGTCAATTTTGTCTGGTACATTTCCTGCGCATCCGATTTATAAATTACCAGATCTGAAAAACCACTGATGTTGTTAAGAGTCATCACATCGCTCACAGGATTCGGGAATAAATCCACAGCAGTTGTTTCTGAAACAGGCTTGTCCACATCCGATGTATTTCCACCATATTCAGTGGTAACCGAAAAATCATCAAAATGAACATGCGCATTAAAAGATCTGAAACCGACTTTACCATTGATGAAGGGATTCGGGTCAGTATAATCAATTTTAGGAGTAATCATATCCGTCACATAGACTTTGATATTGGCACCTGAAGTGACAATTTTCAATGTGTACTTTTTGTTTAATGCATAGGTGCCTGCAGCAGTGGCAAGTTGAGTCCAATTGTAATTCTGTTTTCCTAAAAAGACAGAATTAGCCGTTAGACCCACAAAATAACCCTGATAAAAATCAGCACCCAACGCTGGGTCATTTCCTGCACCACCTAAGGCTGGGTTATTTACTCTGAAAATTAACCCTGCATTCATAACATCGTTGTACGTGATATCTGCCTGCACCGTATAATTACTCCAACCGGTATTGCCCAGTGTACGTTTCCCATATCCACTTATGTAGGCCTGTCCGCCATCTATGGTCCAGGCTCCATCGCTATAGTTCCAATCGTTACTGAAGGCTGTAGTAAATGAATCACTTTTTAGAACCACTGAGTTATCGGCCTCTTCAAATTGCATTTTATAAAAATCAAAATCACCAGCAACGATTTCCACCTTTAATGTTTGAGACCCTAAAGTCAGTTTTAATCCTTTGACAGTATAAGTGTTTAAGGTATTCCTGTTTCCTGTTGGAGGTAAAGAAACAACACCTGTTAAATCGATATCACCCTGCCAAATTCTGATTTGCACGGAGTCTGTAGGTGCCGCATACCTGAAACCCATATTAAACGTGCCGGTCGCTTTAACTCTGACATTGTATTTATACCATTCACCAGATTGATTGCTAGTTATACTATAACCGCCTTCCGTGCAATCACGAATATCAACACTATCGTTTCGTATATATTTACCACCTGAATTACCTGGTGTCAAATCGTGGTAACCATTTCCTTCACCACCTGTATTGTAATGAACTGCCTCTATTGATCCCGGTACCGGTTTATAAGTATCAAAAATACCCGATCCGTTCACCTTATTACTAAATGCAATATAACCAAAATCGCTAAAGCTCCAGCTTGTCATATAGCCTACTTTACCAGGACCCAAATTACTTGTTAAGGTTGCCTTGAGTAAGCCATCAACAAAAAATTTATAGTTTAATCCGGATTTCTCCATGCGCATACTGTGCCATACTTTAGAATTAAATCCGGCAGGTAGGTTAAACAATTTGGGAGTACCCCAGACATTATCCAATAAAAAATTGACTTCCAACTGGTTCGTAAAACTATGTAAAACAGCAATTCCATAATTTGATTCATCCGTATAGCCAAAAACTGCCCCAAACCTGGCTGCATCGTTTCCCCTGGATTCTTCTTTCATGGTAAATTCAGCTGTAAAATTAGTGGATGTCGGGGTAGTAAGGAGCGCTTTATGCCACGTTTCAGTAACCTCGTTTGAAACGTTCTGAACCAACATTTCCTGGTTTATAATACTCCAGTTTCCTCCATTAGGCATCGTCCAGGTTGAGCCAATATCTGTTCGTGTAAAATAGTCGGATACATCAGCCAATTGAGGAGCTTGCTGTGCCCATGTTGTTGGTCCCAGCAATAACAATTTATCTCCATTCCAAGCCATGCGATCGATGTTTAATCTTCTGTAAGGCCCCACTCCATAATCGCCGGCCAAATTGTGGTAGGTGAAAAAATAAGTATCCAAATCAGGTCCGATAAATGCCGAGCCATGTCCAAGTCCCACAAAAGATCCTTCGCTTTTTAGCAGAATGGGATTTTGTGCTGCCTGAGGGGTATATGCACTAATAGGTCCTGTGGTATTCTTTGCGTAATCAACCCGGTAACCTTTGCTGATCACATGATTTCCAGTGTATATCAAATAATAAATTCCATCCCTTTTTAGGACACATGGACCTTCAGTCCAATTATTACCCATTCTTGCATTTAAATTTATATCAGCCCCAATAGCAGTTGGACTACTCATCGGACAACCCATAATGCCATTCCCGCCGGCATGAAAGAAAGACCACTTCCCGTCATCATTGATAAATACAGAACCATCAATGCTTTTCCCGAGATTGCCCGTAACAACAGTAAAAGGACCTGTTGGAGATGTGCTTGAAAGGATGTAATGTCCATTACCGGCAGGTGATATATACATGTAAAAAGTTCCGTTCCAATAAACCACTTCAGGAGCATAAGCTGATGTTGTAACAGGATCGGTTGAACAGGTGATGGCACTTGACCAATTAACCAAGTTCTTTGAGGACCAACACTTCACACCATTATTATTATCCTTTGTGCTGCAATACAAATAATAGGTGCCCCGATACTTTAAAATATAAGGATCGCCGATGCCATAATGATACCATTCTCCGTTTAAAGTAAAAGGATTTGTCCAGGTTTGGGCAATAGAGGTAAGACTAATTATACAAAATAGAAAAAGAATGATTTTTTTCATTTGAAAATGATTAATTAAAACAGGCACAAATGATAAAGAGGTGAATTTCAGCATATATTTCTGTTTAAACATCTCTTTTACTTAAAAAAAAAGTATAAATATAAAACTTATAAGCCCCTGCAATAATTACCAGAATTAAATTGCAGGGGCTATTGAAAAAACAAATTACTTAATTACAACCTTCGTTTTATACGATAAACCATTACCAGCAACTTGTACCAGATAGATTCCGCTATTTAATTTTTGACTGCTAATGCTTGAAACATCCTTTTTAGCAATCAAATTTCCTGCTAAACCATAAATCGAAACAGTTGCATTTTGGACAGCATGTTTAAGAGCTACTTTTATACTCTTGCCTTCTGAATAAACGACAGGGCTATTTTCTGCTTTTACACTTGCAACAGCACTTGGGCCAATATACGTCTCATTGTAAATGGTATTTACGTCTGCATCACTGATTTTGCTTTTGTAAACACGTAAATCGCTCAAAGCACCTTTCCACATAGCATCAGGCCAGAAGCTTTTTCCTAGCGCATTTTGCAGGTCGTCCTTATCACTTAAATCCGTAACGTAAGCTTCTTCAATAATACGTTTATTGTTAAAATAACCAATTACTGAATCACCTGTGAATATCATAACAGTATGATACCATTCACCTACTTTTACGTTTGTTTCAGCAGTATCTACATCAGCATCCAACCAAGGGCCAGTAGAATTTGTAATTGTAAATCTGAACCAGTTTTTAACAGGATCACCAGCTCCGGTTACAGGTACAACCATCATGACATTTTTAGGCTCAGACTGATCTCCGGAACCAAAAGAATAAATACGCGCCCAAGGTTGTACCTGGTCCATTTTGAACCATACTGCAACGCTAATTTCAGGATTTCCTTGAATGAAGGAAGGTAGATTGGCATAGCTGCTGCCATCAAAAAATGCTACATTGCCACGAACGGCATCAGCAGTGAATTGAACACCATGATTGGTTCCGTTCAGACCACCTTTTGTATCGGTCAAATCGGATGTCAAAGGCCAATAGTTGTCTTGAGCCTTAGCGAACTGTGATGTTAAAACAAGAGCTAGAAATGCGAAGAAAAGCTTTTTCATGTTTTTAAGTTTTAATTGATTAATAATTGATAGGTGATTTTAAAGATTAATTTGTTTAAGACTTTTAATCGAATCTACTGCATATTACTATGCAATAGATTGATTAAAAATGTTTTATAGCTTTTTATCAAGGCCTTTTAATAATTGCCTTGATTTAGATTTGGATTGTTATCAACCTCACTCTGAGGCAATGGCATAACCTGATTTCTTCCGATCGTGTAATTCAGGTAATCAGGGTCACGAGCGATCAGTTCGTTCAGACCTTCTTGTGTATCCAGTAGCCCCCAACGTTTGATATCCATCCAGCGAACTGATTCAAAACTAAGTTCCAAAGCACGCTCCATTTGTAAACGTTTCAGGAATAGTTCCGGAGAAGTCAGACATGCTGCAATTTCTGGCACCAAACTATTCTGAAGTTTAGGCAGGTTGGTACTTGGACGATTTCTTACTTTGTCTACATAGATAGCTGCAGTGGGCACATCTCCCAGATTAGCGATACATTCGGCATAACACAAAAGCACATCAGCATAACGAATCACCCGATAATTGATGGGGGAATAATAATCGGTTGTTCCTTTGAAATACTCATCGGTATATTTTCTGAAAAAACATTCCTTACCCCATGCAGCATTCCATTTTTTTACACTTCCGGCGTAAAAAGTTATTCCAACGTTGTCTTTAAAAATGTCCGGATAAAACATACTGGATTTTAAACGATCATCAATAGTGCTTGTAAGGGTTTGCTCTTTTTTATATTCAGCCACCAGCCATGAACGTGGTTGACCATCACACCAGCCTTTACCCTTTAAACCCATGAATTGTGCACGAGTATTTCCCAGGTTCATCGTTGAAATGTCATCGTCCAGCAAACTGCCGTTAGCCATATCTGTTGGCGTTTGATTGGCATCGGAAAATTGAATTTCAAAAACAGATTCTTTGTTATTTTCGGTTAAATGGCTGAAATTATCACTGTATTTATCCATTAAACTATAATATTTAACCCCTTTACCTTCTACCAGCCAATTGAAAGCATCTTTTGCCAGCTGCCATTCATGCTGCTGCATATAGATTTTTCCAAGCAATGCATACGCAGCACCTTTGGTAATACGCCCCTTGTCGGCAGCAGGCCAAAATTCGGGTAAGTCAACGATAGCCTCTTTCAAGTCTTTGATGGCAATTTCATACAATTGTTCAGCAGTTCCTGCCGGATAAACATCACCAGGTTTGGAGGGTTCCAATACAATTTCGCCTTTACCAAACATGATGACCAGGTTAAAATAATCAAAAGCCCTGATGAATTTTGCCTGAGCAATGATTTGATTTTTTACGATGGAATCAGCAACTGAAATCGGCTTGATTAAACTACCGTAGGATATGACCTGATTTGCTTCAAAAATCTGTTTGTAATGACTTTTATACATGATGCCGTTACCTTCCACAAAATTATAATTGGTGTATAAAAATTGTGTCCAGTTCTTTAATTCTGTCCAGGGAGAATTGCTGAAACCTTCGTCCGAAGTGAGGTCGTAACGAAAATACATCCATCTGCCCCAGTTTCCTCGTCTGGTAAACTGGCTGTAAGTAGCAGTTAAGCCCAATTGCATGTCACTGGTGTTTTTCCAGAATGTTGCAGTGGTTGGTACGTTCGGATTGTTTAAGTCCAGCAGATCCTGGCTACAGGAAACCAATGTTATAAGGGCTACCAGGAATATATATTTAATTGCTTTTTTCATTTTTTGATTGAATTTTAGAATGTAACATTAAATGAAAACACCACAGATCTTGGCGATGGATAGGATACAGCATCTGTGCCTTTATAATAAACACTGCCATTTACAAATTCAGGATCTAGTCCGGTGTATTTCGTAAAAGTGATCAGATTCTGACCAGTAACTGAAACCCGCATATTATCTGTATACCTGGCAATTAGTGGCATTTTGAAAGAATAACCTAAGGTTATAGCCTTGATCTTGAAGAAAGAACCATTTTCGAGCCATCTGTCCTGATCACCACGTACATTCCGGTCATCACCATAAAGCAATCGTGGAGTATTGCTGGTAGGATTCTCAGGAGTCCAAGGATTAATTCCTACCAAGTAGTTCGTGTTATCATCAAAACGATTTACGGTAGCACTTAATTGATTCCAGACTTTCTGACCAAAGGAGCCAAAGCCAATAACCGATAAATCGAAATGTTGATATTCAGCATTGATATTAAGACCAGCTTCAAAGGAAGGCCATGGGTTACCGGAGATTTGACGATCGCCTGCTGATGAAATAATCCCATCGTCATTAAAATCCACATACCTGACGTCTCCAAGTTCGGGTCGTTTGCCGTTTGTATTTAAGATTGGAATATTTGTTGTCGATACATAATTATCTATTTCTTCCTGAGTTTTAAAAATTCCATTTGTTTTAATCAGGTAGAACATACCGATGGGTTGACCAACATGTGTTTTTGTTAAACCGGTCAAAACTTCTTGTTTGCCATATCCCAAACTGAGCACTTTGTTGTTTAACTTCGTCAGATTTGCAGAAATTGAGTATTTAAAACCACCGATTTGATCTTTCCAAAGTGCTGAAAACTCAAAACCTCTGTTCTCGAGACTTGCGGCATTTGCTAACGGGTCTCCTCCATCATTTCCGGTTGCCATCAAAATAGGTGCAGCAACCAGGACATCTTTAGTAGTAGAAATAAAGTATTCAGCAGATAACTGAAGTCTGTTTTTCAGGAAAGCAATGTCCGCTCCAAAATTCTTTTGAGTTTTTGTTTCCCATTGAAGGTCAGCATTTGCCAGTTGTCTTTGCGTCATACCACCAACAACATCTTGTGTCGTACCAAATACAGCCAAAGGGAAATAGGTGAGTGTTGGAATATAGGCGTAATTACCAATAGCTGCATTTCCAAGTGTTCCGTAATTTGCCCTGATTTTCAGGTCACTGATCCAATCAAGGTTGAAGAATTTTTCATTGCTCACTCTCCAACCGGCTGAAACGGAAGGGAAAAATCCGCTACGTTTGGATTTGGTGAATTTTGAAGTAGCATCGTTTCTAAAAGTTCCACTAAACAAATACCGATTATCAAAGTTGTAATTGAGACGTCCCAAATAAGAAATCAAATTTGATTCATTTCTAAAACCTCCAGCGATGGCACTTGATTGTCCTGCATCAAGAACATCAAAATAAGAATCGCCCAATTGAACAATTTCTTTTTTAGAACCATTTAATTGTTTGTACGATTCGTTTTGATAACTGATACCAACTACTCCATCAAAACTGTGTTTTCCCAGTGTTTTACTGAAATTGAACGTGTTTTCAAACAATTTCGATTCATAACGAGCCATGTTTTCATACAGCGCACTTGCTTCTGTAGGCTGATTTAAAGACCAGTTTCCGAATTTTCGCAAAGTATGGTAATAATCGAATGACGTTTCATAACCTGCATTCATTCTATAGGTAAGGAAAGGGAAAATTTTAGCTTCCAGATAAGCATTACCTCTGATACGTGTATTTCCGCTAACCGTATTCACCAGATTTTGAATGGCCACCGGGCTCGTTGCAAATGTACGGGCACGAGCTTCGTCACCATAACCATATCCGCCGGGATGCAAACTGTCTTTTACAGCAATATCAGGTGTCATTCGCATGGCATCGATAAATGGATTTCCGCTGCTTGGAACGTTAACTTTCGTATCGCTGATAGCCAGATTTTCCCCAAAAGTAAAAATGCCTCTTCTTGCTTCTGTATTTACACGGAGGCTTAAGCGATTCAAACCAGTACCGATATTGGTTCCTTTGTTATCAAAGTAATTCATGGAAACCAAATAGTTGCTATTTTCTGCACCACCCGAAACTCCAACATTGTAATCCTTCGTAAATCCAGTCTGGAAAGTTTCTTTTTGCCAGTCAGTATTTGCTTTATAATGATCTTGTGGACTTAAACCCGCATTCAGGTAAGCCATATCATTATATTTGAAAAATTCAGTGGTGTCCATCAGGTTAATTCTCGGCGATTTGTCGATTGAATATTTAGCGGAGAAATCAACTTTCATGACACCCATCTTCCCTTTTTTGGTAGTAACGATGATTACTCCATTAGCTGCTCTGTTTCCATAGATGGCAGCTGCCGAGGCATCTTTTAACACTTGAATGGATTCAACATCATTCACGTTTAAATCGCGAATACCTCCCGTTGTCACCAAACCATCAATAACATACAATGGAGAGCTGTTGCTGAAATTTCCGATACCTCTGATTTCTATCGTTGGCTCACTTCCAATAGAACCGGTATTACGGATATTCACACCGGAAGCCATACCTTGCATGGCATCACCAACGGAAAGAGCTTTCAGATTTTTAAAATTCTCCCGATTAATGACAGAAACAGCTCCAGTCAGGTCTTTCTTTTTGATGGTACCATAACCGACTGCTACTACCTCAACCAGATTGACCGATTGGTCTTCCAGGAAAACCTGAATAAATTGTTTACCATTTATTGAAACAACTTTTGGTTCTTTTCCAATAAACTTAAAAACTAGATTTTTTGCCGTTTCCGGTACTGTAATCGTGTATTCACCTTTCGCATTGGTCGTTGTTGCAATAGAAAGATTTCCTTCTACATACACACTAACTCCTGGCAATTCGCCGGCATTGTCTTTGACATTACCGGTAATCTTGCTCTGTGACCATGTGGTAAGCACCACTGAAAAGCTTGCTAATAAAAGCAATGTGATTCTTTTCATTTGTTTGATTGATTTAAGGGTTATCATAAAATTGTTATATAAAAAAACTTGTATTTAATGGTTGGTAAGGGGGATAATCATTCTGCTTTTGTCAATGACCACATCGTCTATTTTTGTTTGGTCATTTTCCACGAACTTCAATCCTATAAGGAACGTTTGGCGGGGCAATACCTCCGATTCTGAATGGTGAGAATGATAAACATAGAAAAACTGACCCTTCTCATCTTTAAAAACATCACCGTGACCTGTTCCATTTTTTCCAATGACAGTTCGGTTAATTATCGGATTTTTCGGATTTTTCATCCAAGGGCCCATGGGTGAATTAGAAGTAGCGTATCCAACGGCATAATCTATATTTCTAAAATCATTGGACGAATAAAATAAGTAATAAACACCTTTATGTTTTAGAACAGTAGGACCTTCTGCAATGGGAGGTGCAGGTATTCTTTTCGTATCTTCCCAACCATTTTCGGCTGAAATACACTCTTTGAGAGTCTCCGTTTTGATTCCTGAAAAATCATCCTTAAACTCTGCTACAAAAATTTTGTTACCACCACCAAGCCTAACATGATAAAGGTATTTTTTACCATTTTCATCAAAAAAAAGAAAGGGATCAATTTGTTTGGTATCGCTGGGTAAGGCACCAATTTTCTTTTGGGTAAAAGGACCGTAGGGTGATTTGCTCTCTGCCAGGGCAATATTCTCATTTGCGGTATAAAGCATGTAGAATTTGCTTTTATAGGCGATTATTTGTGGAGCCCAGAATCCGGTTGAACCAAATGTTTGTTTACCCTTCATTAAGGCATACCCATTGTTTGATGCCTTTTTGGGTTTATTCCATTCAATTAAATCTGTTGAGACTAAAACAGGAAAGCCTGTTTCAGGAGTAGGTTCCGTACCATATAGAAAATACAAACCATTAAAAGAAAATATAGTGGGATCTGCTAAATAAACAGGTACCTCTTTTTGTTTTGCCTTTGCTTTTAGAAAAGAAAATGGCACACTAAAAATCAGAGCTAGTACTAGAACTCTATAAAAAATCCTCATGGTGTAAGGTTTAAAATATGCAACAAAAAATTCGGTGAACTTGATGTCGTAAAACTAAGAGCAAAATATCATTTGCAATAGAACATTCAATTCAATTGATGGAACAAATGTCCAAAATGAGGTATTTTTTGTGAATTTTGGACTCCTGTTGCATTGGTTGAATAATTAGTTGCATAAAATTATAATGGAAAAAAATTATCTTTACAAGTAGATAAAATACGATGCTGAACACTCCAACAAACCCAAAACGATGCTGAAAAGATACCTTTTCTGTTTTACGCTCTTTTTTATTTTCGCAACAGCAGAAGCCGCTCCCTTCTCGTTTCGCCATTTCAAAGTTGAAAATGGGTTATCTGAAAACTCCGTGTTTTGTTCTATTCAGGACAGCAGGGGTTTCATGTGGTTTGGTACAAAAGATGGGTTAAACCGTTTTGACGGACAAAGTTTCATTGTTTATCACAATATCCCAACAGACAAAAATTCCATTGGAAATAATTTCATACGTTCTTTTTACGAAGATAAATCCAATACACTATGGGTTGGCACTGAAAAGGGTGTTTATCTGTATAGTTATCTAAAGAATACGTTTCAATACTTTGATAAAAAAACGGACAAAAACGAAAACATCACACTTTCGGTAAATGCCATTACGGAAGACCTAAAAGGGAACATATGGATTGCCACGACTTCCGGACTTTATAAATACGAAACAGCTTCCGGCAAACTGAAATTATACTTGCACAACGCCAGGGATAAAAATTCAATTTCCTCCAATTTTATAAATTGTGTGGTATGTGATAATAAAGGAGTTGTTTGGGTAGGCACTTTGTCTAATGGGCTTTGTCGGTACAATTCTCAAAAAAACAACTTCACGACCTACACATTTTCTAATGCGAAAAAATCTTACAGCAATAGTGTGGTGCGTATCCTGGAAGATTCACAGGGTAATTTGATTTTAGGAACGGTCTGTGAAGGCTTACTATTCTTTGACAGAGCCACCGGAAAAAGTGTGAGCTATTTAATGGGAACATCGCTCGAGCAAATTTACTATTTTCGGGATATTTTTGAATATTCACCCGGGGTATACCTGGTCGGATCGGAACATGGTCTGATCGTTTTTGAACGTTCAACAGGTAAAATCACCGAAATGAAGTCATCTACGCTTAATCCAAATTCAATAAGCGATAATGCCATTTATTCCATCTACAAAGACCGGGAAGGTGGCATTTGGATTGGGACCTATTTTGGCGGAGTCAATTACATCTCTCCCAAATCCAATCCTTTTGAATTGTATTCCCCCTTAGAATACAAGAATTCGATCAGTGGAAAAGCGGTTAGCCAGTTTTGCGAAGATCCGAATGGAAATCTTTGGATAGGTACAGAAGATGGTGGTTTGAATTATTTTGACGTAAAAAACAATACGTTTAAATGCTACAACCATCAGTTGGGTAAAAACAGTTTGTCCTACCACAATGTGCACAGCTTGCTGCTGGATGGTGATAATTTGTGGATTGGCACTTTTGCCGGAGGTTTGAATATTCTAAATACCAAGACCGGGAAATTCACCTTTTATACTTCTACCGACGATGTCCATTCGCTAAGCGATAACAATATTTTTTCAATCTATAAAGATTTAACCGGAACCATATGGGTGGGGACTATCAATGGCTTGAATAAGTACAACCCTGCAACAAACAATTTCGACCGTATTCCCGAAATTGCTTTACAAGTGCATGTTTATGATATCCTACAGGATCATATGGGATTGATATGGGTAGCAACCTATGGCAGAGGGCTGTTTTGTTACAATCCGAAAACAAAGATTTGGAAACAATACCTAAACAGACCCAACGATCCGAACTCCATTTCACACAATAAAATAATCTCCATTTATTTAGACGACAAAAAGAGACTCTGGTTAGGTACAGAAGGTGGCGGGCTGTGTCAATACTCCTACGAAAAAAACAACTTCACCTGCTACGATGTTAGTTCAGGACTCCCCAACAATGTAGTTTATATGGTAGTATCCGACCATGAACATCTGTGGTTAAGCACCAACAAAGGACTCGTTCGTTTCAATGTAGATACCAAAGAGTTCAAAATATTCACCAAAGCCGACGGTTTGCAAGGCGATCAGTTCAACTTCAAGGCAGCACTCAAAGCACGGAGTGGAAAACTCTATTTTGGTGGTACAAATGGCTTTAATGCCTTTTCCCCCGAAAAACTACGGGACAACAAATACATACCCCCTATTGTCATATCCAACATTCAGTTATTTAATAAAAACATTCCCATCGATGAAAAAAATTCACCGTTGAAATGTGATATTTCATTTACCGATAAAATAACGCTGAATCACAATCAATCCTTTGTCAATTTTGAATTTGTTGCCCTGAGTTATTGCGCCCCCGAAAAAAACCAGTATGCATATAAATTAGAGGGGTTCGATAAGGATTGGAATTATATCGGCAACGATCATAAGATCTCGTATACAAATTTACCTTCAGGGAATTACACCCTTCAAATAAAGGGCTCAAACAACGACGGACAGTGGAATACGGATGGGGTAAAATTGAGGATAAAAGTACTACCACCCTTTTGGGGAAGTATCTGGGCTTATCTGTTATACCTCCTAATTCTACTAAGTGGCTCCTATTATTTCATCAAAAGCATTAAAAAGAAACAACAAAGAGAGGAGCAAATAAATCTTGACAGGGTACATGCCGAGAAAGAGATTGAGCTTTACAACGCCAAAATTGACTTTTTCACCAACATTGCTCACGAAATTCGTACTCCGCTTAGTTTGATAAAAGCACCGTTGGACTATATCATCAAAAAGTACAAAGACAAGGAAATGAATGAATACTTGTCGGTTATGGATAGGAATACCAATAGGCTGATGGCGCTTGTCAACCAATTACTGGATTTCCGGAAAGCAGAAAAATCGAGTTATACCGTCAATTTTAAACGAACAAATATCAATGAACTTTTAAAAAGTCTCTACGAGAGCTTTAAATATTCCACCGACAGCAGAGGGTTGGTTTTTGAGCTGAACATGCCAGAAATTCCCTTGGTAGCCAAGGCTGATGCTGAATGCATTATAAAAATAGTAAGCAATTTACTTTCAAATGCGATTAAACATGCCAGGGACAAAATCACTTTGTCATTACTCGTCGATACCGAGAATGCCGATTTTTATGAAATACAGGTCGAAGATAATGGAGAAGGTATTAATGAATCGGAGAATGATAAAATATTTCAACCCTTCTACCAAATCAAAAAAGACAAAAAACAAAATCAGGGTACGGGTATAGGATTAGCCCTGGTAAAACTACTCGTTGAGATACATGGAGGTAAAATTAAAATAGATAGTGTAGAAAATAATTTTACCCGCTTCACGCTAAACTTTCCGAGTTACAGGAATCTGACAACAGACTCCGACGATGACTTTGAAATTTCAGAACAGGTCATTGTTACCGATGTAATGCCGGGAGAGAACAAGCATTTTGTCTCTTTTCAGAACAAAGAACTCCCCTCCCTCCTGATTGTAGAAGACAACGAAGATCTGAATCATTTTCTGGTAAAATATTTTCAGGAGGATTATTCCGTCATGTCTACCATTAACGGTGTGCAAGCCATAAAAGTATTGGAAAACTTCTCACCGGATATTATTATCAGTGACATCGTTATGGCAGAAATTGATGGGCTGGAATTGTGTCAGTTTGTGAAAACGAACACGCTTTACAGCCACATTCCTGTGATTTTATTGACGGCCAAAACAGACATAAAATATAAGATAGAAGGATTGGAACATGGGGCAGACGCCTATTTAGAAAAGCCTTTTTCGGTGGAACATCTCGAAGCTCAGATATTAAATCTATTGGAAAATCGTGAAAAACTCAGGGAAAATTTTATTAACTCTCCTTTGACTCCTGTAAGAAGCATTGGCAAGAATAAAGCGGATGAAGAGTTTTTACTGGAAATAACCAACATTATTGAAGCATCAATCACCAAAGTAGATTTCCCCATTGATGAGTAAGCTCTTCAAATAGGCATGAGCCGTTCGAATTTTTATCGGAAAGTAAAAGGACTGTCAGGTCTGACTCCAAACGATTTTATCCGTTTGGTAAAGCTAAAAAAAGCAGTAAAACTCATGTCGGATGGTGAAGTTCGGATCAACGAAGTTTGTTACATGGTAGGATTTAATACCCCTTCGTATTTTGCTAAATGTTTTTACAAACAATTCCACATTTTACCGAAAGATTTTATAAAAAAGTAGCGGAGTCGGGAATCGAACCCGGGTCTCAACCGTGAGAGGGTTGCGTGCTGGGCCACTACACTACACCGCCGTTTTTTCATATATGTATCTCACAAATGTAAAGAAATATTCGGGGATGGAGGTTTATTTTCAAGAAAAAAACAAACGAACTTATTCCATCCAGACAACGGTCGCCATTCTTCCCGATAGTTCCTTGTCTCGCCTGGCAGAATGAAGCCTATTGTCTGTAAAGGTATTCCATTCGGCACCATAGATATGATTCTTTAAAATGCCGTGATGGAGAAGTTGTATCCTGGCAACTTCATAGAGATCCATTAGAATTTGCCCCTGCTCCCCTACTGTGAAAACCTTTTCATAAGCAGATGATAGTGCAAGAACTTCCACCTTGATTTCCAGGGATACCGGATAACTTTGAGCTGCAATTCCAGGACCTATCCAAACGTAAATTTCATCAGAATGAACATTAAACTTTTTGATCATCTCATGGAGTATGCCATTCTGCAATCCTTTTCGGCCTGCATGAGCCACTCCCACCTGAGTCCCATCATGAGTAGAAAAAACAATGGGTAAACAATCGGCAGTGATAACAGTACAGATCGTTCGTTTTTGATGCGTACAGGAACCATCGGCTTCCAGGATTGTACCCTGTATTAAAGGCAATTCCACAATATGATTTCCATGTACCTGCCTAAGCCAGTTCATTGGAAATACAGGATTTAAAAGCGTTTCTAATTTCTTACGACATTCACTGTCCAACGGAGTAAACTGACCGAATGAAACCGGACTGGAATCAGTGGCAGTTGCCAGTATAGTATAGGCTTTGACGTTTGGGATTTTCCAGTCAGGCGAAAGAGTTTTGAAAATACCTGTCATTTCAATCTTTTAAATTCTTTAGCTGTACGATATGCGCAGCAACAAAAGCGGCTGTTTCTGTGCGCAAACGCGCTTCGCCCAGTGAAACCGGCTTAAAACCATTTTGGAGCGCCAATTCAACCTCTTCCAGACTAAAATCACCTTCCGGACCAATCAGGATCAAAACAGGCATACCGGGTAGGCAAACCGTATTTAGCAATGGCTTCTTTCCCGGATTGCAATGACAGATGTATTTTTGACCTTCAAAAGGCTGACAAACAAATTTCTTAAAATCGGTCAAATCCTGAATGGAAGGCTTGGTCGCTTTCATGGATTGCTTCATGGCAGATACCACAATTTTTTCAATGCGTTCCAATTTGAGGTTTTTTCGTTCTGAATAGCGCGAATTGATAAAGGCAAACCCACCAATTCCAATTTCAGTTGCTTTTTCTACAAACCATTCAATGCGATCGAAGTTTTTAGTTGGCGCTACGGCTATGAAGGTATAGCAAGGAGCTGCTTTATCCGTAATTGTTGCTAAAATTTCCACCTGGCAATGTTTTGGATGAGCTTGAGTAATGCGCGCATGGTAAAAATGGCCTTTGCCATCTACAAGTTCCAACTCAGCACCTTCCCCAAGGCGAAGTACCCGGACACAATGGGCTGACTCCTCTTCGGGTAAATAAGAATTGAGTAAAATATCTGGGGTATAAAAGATGGCCATAGTTTTTGTAGAAAAAAATTTACACGACAAAAATACAATTTTTACCGATATGACATAGCAATAGGGCATAAAAAAGGCCGCCTAAAAAAGCAGCCTCTGGTGTCTATATTTAGCTTGAAACGTCCTAAAACAAAAGAAGGTTGTCTCACGACAACCAATCTTCCTTAACCTTAAATCTAATACCATGAAAAACACAGTGCAAATATAATGGGCTTTGCGCGTCTATGCAAATATTTTGACAAGAAAAATATGTTCTTTAACACGATTTAACTTTTGGTGTAATTGATACACTTAATAAAGCACCAGCTAAACTAATTCAATTATCTAATATACAGTATTTTAAAATATTTCAATAAAAAAGAGACTGAAAAAAAACCAACTAAAAAAAATGTAAAAAATGTTATTAAACATACTTTACCTCAGTTAATACATGTTCTTGAGCATAAAAAGTCTCCTTGCAAAGAAGAAAAGCGGGTTTAATTAGTTAAAGTTCAATGGCCGTTAGAAGTAGAAGCTCCTTATAAATACACAAACAAGCCCATGCATCCAATGCTGCATAATGTTGTTGCCCATTGGACAAAATATCAGCTTCCCAATTGGACAGTCTTTGCGATTTAGAAATTTTCTGTTCAAAGACGATGGCATAAATCTTTTGCAAACTGTTGTCTTCAATTCCAAAGTCTTTTACCCAAGTCTGCAGCTCTACAAACCCTTGAGGATCCAGGCTAGCTGAACGGGCACGAAGCATCATAAAGTCATCTTTGATGGACAACCCTATTTTCAGAATGTTGGGATTGTTGAAAAAATCAATCATCCGGGGAGTAAACCCAACTTTGTTCAGGCGAATTAAATAGCAAGTATCTTGCGTGGCTATTTGAAGTAAAGCCACCTTATTCTTTTTCCCCTTGGCGAAAACAGGTTTTGTTTCTGTGTCAAATCCAACTATTTTCTGTTGGTTTAAAACATCCAACGCTTGTTCAAGCTGCTCTTCGGTATCAACAACCAGGAGCGTACCTCCAAAATTGGCCAATGGGAGTAAATTAAGATCTTCTTTTGTTATGGTCGGTATGAAATCGTACATCAAAACTCCTCTCCTTCCTCTTCAAGTCCCAATGCCGGATATTTGCAGCTGTGCACAGCTCGCAAGACATTAACCAATGACTGCCCCCAGATTTGTTCAAAATTTGTCCGGCAGACATACAAAGCATCATTCATTGTTTCATCATACCCCAAACGAAAAACTGAAATAAAATTGAATAAATCTTGCCAAATATCGGCCATATTTTCTGAAATAAATACGGCTATAGGGGTGTCTGTAAATTTAATATCGGAGTGAAATACTTCCAGATAGGCATCATCCGGTCCCAGCAATTCAGAAATGGTCTGAGTCAATACAGAATATTGATCTTCTGTGGCGAACTCTTCCTGTGGATCATCCGACAAAAGATCGTTTGAAGGCAGTAAGCTGGCTTTCAAATAAAGAAGCGGCAACAAACGAACCATCGTATCCAGAAACTGCTGTTTATCAATTGATTCCAGTTGATCCATAAAATCACAAAAAGACTTTGCCACAGCGACAAACTCAATGGTATTTTTGGAATAAACCGGATTTTCCGGCTGCGAGGTTTTTGACATAAAACTGTTTTTTTCAAGTAGTTTGCAAAAGTACTAAATAACATCAACAAATAAAATAACCATTCAATAGATTAAATGCTGAAAGCCTTCTCAATTTCTATATTGTTTTTGTATTTTTGTCATCTTAATAAAGTGCGAGGAAAATAAGGTATGGCAAAAACGCAGACTAGCAAAAAAACAAATAAGACTACTCAGGGAAAACCCTCATTCATAGGCTTTTTCAAAAAGAAAGAGACGCACGTTGTCAGCGGAATTCTATTGTTGATGTTGATCACCTATTTATTCATCATTCTGATGTCATTTCTGTTTACAGGAGACTCAGACCAAAGCAAGGTTAATCTTCTGTCATTTTCAAAATTAAGTACCATTGATGGCAAAACCGACAACATCGGTGGAGCATTTGGTGCCTGGGCATCAAACATCATTATCAACAGATGGTTCGGAGTTTCATCATTTTTCATGATTGTTTTCGGTTGGATACTTGGATTGCGCTTTATCGGAGCTATCAGGTTGTCCATCGTTAAATACTTTTTACTGTGTGGTTTTGGAATGATTTGGAGTTCCTTGTTTTTAGGGTTCTTTTTCAAAAATTTCTATGAAGACAGTTTTCTTTTTTTGGGAGGATCCCATGGTTATTATCTGGGACAATGGCTTATTGACCGCATAGGATGGCCAGGAGCTTTTCTGGTTATCGTTACCTCGCTGTTGATTTTCTTCATCCTAGTTAAAGCAAGCACTCTTCCATTTTTACAGAAATTATTCGGTGGAAAATCTTCTGCTGAGGATGATTTGGATTCAGCTGAGGAAACGGGTATGCAGGAAGGTGAATTTCCCGATGAATTCGAACAAAGCTGGACCGGCAAAAATGAAAAACCAGCTATAATCCCTGCAGCAATTGTTCCGAATCACCCTACCCCATCCAACAACGACCCGGAAGACGAAGATGAAGACGACGACGAAGAAGAGGAAGAAGAATTTGTAAATGTAGAACCAGAAGTTTTCAACAAAGTTGGTTTTGAAATCAAAGTTGGTCAGGGTGAGGAAATCAGCGAAATTGAAGAACCTGAATTTTTAAGGACACCCAATCACATCAAAGGCAACAACGAAGAAATATACGATGCTTCAGAAATGGGAGAATACAATCCCAGACTCGATTTATCCAGCTATAAATGTCCGACCATCAATTTATTGACCAGATACGAAAGCGGAGAAACTGTCGTCAACAACGACGAACAAAACAGCAATAAAAGACGTATACAGGAAGTTTTAGAACAATTCGGAATTAAAATCAGCTCCATCACCGCAACAGTAGGTGCTACCGTTACGCTTTACGAAATCATTCCGGAGCCAGGCGTTCGTATATCCAGAATCAAGAGCCTGGAAAATGACATTGCGCTCAGCCTTTCAGCACTTGGTATTCGTATCATTGCTCCTATCCCGGGGAAAGGCACCATCGGTATTGAAGTTCCAAACCGGGAACCACAAATCGTATCCATGCACAGCGTCCTGAATTCCAAAAAGTTTGTGGAAACCAAATATGAGTTGCCGCTCGCACTGGGTAAAACCATCACCAACGATATTTTCATGGTCGACCTATGCAAGATGCCTCACGTTCTGGTTGCCGGAGCTACCGGACAAGGCAAATCGGTGGGACTGAACGCCATGATCACATCCCTTTTATATAAGAAACACCCTTCGGAATTGAAATTCGTGTTGGTTGACCCTAAAATGGTTGAGTTCAATATTTACGCCACCATCGAAAAGCATTTTCTGGCTAAATTACCAGACGACAGCAAGGCCATTATAACCGACTTTACCAAGGTTATTCAAACATTAAACTCTTTGACCAGAGAAATGGATGACCGTTACAACCTTCTAATGATGGCCAATGTCCGCAACATCAAGGAATACAACACCAAATTTATAAGCAGACATCTAAATCCTGAAAAAGGACATAAATTTTTGCCATACATCGTTGTAGTCATCGATGAGTTCGGTGACCTGATTATGACAGCCGGCAAGGAAATCGAAATGCCTATTGCACGTATTGCCCAAAAGGCCCGCGCTGTAGGAATCCACATGATTATTGCCACCCAGCGACCTACAACAAACATCATTACAGGTACCATCAAGGCAAATTTCCCTGCTCGTGTGGCCTTCAGGGTTATTTCGGTTACAGACTCCAGAACTATTCTGGATGCCTCCGGAGCCAACCAGCTGATCGGACGCGGTGACTTGCTCTTCTCTCAGGGAAGCGATCTGGTACGTGTTCAATGTGCCTTTGTAGATACCCCGGAAGTCGTGAACATTACCAACTTCATCGGCAATCAGCGTGGATACCCAACGGCATTCTATTTACCCGAAGCAACCACCGAAGGTTCATCCATGGGTGGCCCCGGTGCCGATTTGACCGATCGTGACCCTATGTTCGAGGATGCAGCCCGCCTGATTGTAATACATCAACAAGGTTCTACCTCCCTGATCCAACGTAAATTTTCCATCGGTTACAACCGCGCAGGACGCATCGTGGATCAACTGGAAGCTGCAGGCATCATTGGACCAAGTGAAGGAAGTAAAGCCAGACAGGTATTGGTTGACGACGAATATCAACTGGAAAATTTATTGGCCAGAATTAAATAATTTGAATAAAAAATAATGAAACGAATCACTCTATTTCTGATTTTCAGCTTACTATATAGTACTGTTTCTTTTGCACAAAACGATGCAAAAGCACTGGATGTTTTAAATAAAGCCTCAGCAGCCTATACCAAAGCAGGCGGAGTAAAAGCCGGATTTTCCCTTAAAGTTTTAGAATATGGCGGTAAATCCAAGGGTAATCTGAGCGGAACTATTCGCCTGAAGGGTTCAAAATTCAAACTGGAAGTGGAAGAAATGACCACTTGGTTTGATGGTAAAAACCAATGGGTATACTTGACCAACAACAGCGAAGTAAACCTTAGCAACCCTTCAGAAGAAGAATTACTTATGATTAATCCAGTCAATGTATTCCAACTATACAAACACGGATACAACTGCAAATGGTCAGGCGAAAAGACCGAATCAGGAAAAAGCGTCCTGAGAGTGTCTTTAAGCCCAAAGAACAAAAATGAAGTGGTACAGAGTATCGTGGTTTCTTTTGACAAAACCAGCTACAGACCCACATCCATTATCATCACAAACAAGGACAAATCGGGATCACAAATAGCTATCCCAACCTATTTGACAGGCCAGGCCTACCTCGATTCACTCTTTGTCTTTCAACAAAAAAGTTACCCCAACACAGAAGTCATTGATTTAAGATAAAACAAGATGATTAAAACTACTGAACATACGCGTTGCCTCATCATCGGATCAGGCCCCGCAGGATTCACCGCAGCCATTTACGCAGGTAGGGCCAACCTTAGCCCTGTTTTATTTGAAGGCATGCAACCCGGTGGCCAATTGACCACGACCTCTGATATAGAAAATTTCCCCGGATACCCGGAAGGAATCAATGGAAGCGATATGATGGAAGATCTTCGCAAACAATCCATCAAATTTGGTTGTGATGTTCGTTGGGGTGTTGCCACATCCTCCGATTTATCAGCTGCCCCCTACCGCGTGATCATTGACGAAGAAAAGGAAATCACGTGCGACACACTGATTATTGCCACTGGCGCAACGGCCAAATATCTTGGTTTGCAAGATGAATTGAAATATGCAGGTCAGGGCGTTTCTGCCTGTGCTACCTGCGACGGTTTTTTCTATCGGAAGAAAAAAGTGGCTGTAGTAGGCGGTGGAGATACCGCTTGTGAAGAAGCTTCTTATTTGGCCGGACTTGCCTCACACGTCTATTTGATTGTCCGTAAGAGTTTTCTGCGTGCTTCTAAAATTATGCAGGAACGCGTTTTGACTACTCCTAATATCACCGTTTTGTTTGAGCATGAAGCGCTGGGTCTTTTCGGTGAAAATGGCGTAGAGGGCGCTCATCTGGTTAAACGTCGCGGTCAAACAGACGAAGAAAAACTGGACATCGTCATTGATGGTTTTTTCCTGGCCATCGGACACAAACCAAACTCGGATATTTTTGCCAACTACCTGGATCTGGATGAAACAGGGTACATTCTCATTGAAAGTGGTACCCCAAAAACAAAAATACCCGGTGTTTTTGCAGCCGGAGATGTTGCTGACCCCCATTACCGTCAGGCAATTACAGCTGCCGGAAGCGGTTGCATGGCAGCTTTAGAGGCTGAGAGATATCTTTCCGCCAACAAATTATAGAAAAAAACGAAGCGAAGTTTGCAGGTTTAAAACGGTTTAACTACTTTTGCACCTCGATTCGTTAAGGTTATAAAGCGGCGATGCCAATGGCAACCCACCTTCCGGAGAATAACTTGAAAACAAGATATTAATGTACGTAATTGTAGAAATTGCGGGACAACAATTCAAAGCCGAAGCTGGCAAAAGATTGTTCGTACACCGCCTCGAAGCAGAACAAGGTTCTGTTGTTGAATTTGAAAAAGTATTGTTGGTTGATACCGACGGCGCAGTAAAAGTAGGATTTCCTACTGTTGAAGGTGCCAAAGTAGTTTGTGAAGTTCTTTCACACGTAAAAGGTGATAAAGTAATCATTTTCAAGAAGAAACGCAGAAAAGGTTACAAGAAATGCAACGGTCACCGTCAGTATTTCACTGAGTTGAAAATAAATGAAGTTATAGCTTAATCCTTAAAATAGAACAACAATGGCACATAAAAAAGGGGTCGGTAGTTCAAAGAACGGCCGTGAATCAGAAAGCAAGCGATTAGGCGTAAAGAAATTTGGTGGAGAAATCGTTAAAGCAGGTAATATTATCGTACGTCAGCGTGGAACAGTTCACCACCCAGGTGAAAACGTTGGTATTGGCGTAGACCACACCTTATTCGCATTAGTAAACGGAACAGTTGCTTTCCGTCGCAGAAAAAATGAAAGATCGTTTGTATCCGTTGTTCCTTTCGAAACAACAGAACAATAGAAATATTCTTAAAAAATTCAGAGGTTGTCTCAATAAGCGAAAGCTTAGAGACAACCTCTTTTTTTTGGATATAACCCCCAAGTTTCAGTTTATCAACTCAAGAACCGCACTTGTAGGTTGCTGAAACCTCTTTTTTGATATTACTCATGTACCCCACGTGTAGCTTCAAATGGGGGATGCAATACTAGGCGCAGCATCCGAATCACACCGGAGCGTACTATTCGTACGTGAGGATTGATGAGGTTGCTGCAACGCAGTAGTGCGCCCCCATTTGAAACTACAATTGCTTTACAAACTGCCTGCCATACTCAACACACTTCGACATCAAATTATCATCCGGCGTCCAATTTGCACTGATAGGATGCATGATAATTTCAAAACCAGCCTCCTTTAGTCCGCTTTCAATGGTCTTAGTAGCAACATCGTGCCATCCGTAACAGCCAAAAGAAGCAGCTTTCTTATTTTTAAATTTCATCCCATTCACAAATTCCATCAGTCCGGCAATGGTATAGAGCACGCCATTGTGAACCGTGGGAGATCCGATCAAAACACCCTTGGATTTGAAAATTTCAGTCATCAGATCACTGACTTCCGAAGATGCAGCGCAAAAAAGTTTCACGTTCACCGAAGGATCGGCATCAGAAATACCTTTCACAATATTTTCAGCAATAACCTGAGTACCACCATACATGGAATCATAAATGACGGTTACCTGATTTTCCTGATACGCATTGGCAAACTCGGCATATTTGTTTACGATTTGCATGGGATTATCACGCCACACAATACCGTGACTAGTACAAATGCATTCAATCTTCAGATTCATCTGACGAATTTCTTCCAGTTTTCTGGCTACCAAATGGCTGAACGGTGTAATGATGTTGGCGTAATATTTATAGGTTTCAGCCCACAATTCACCTTGATCTACCAGATCATTAAACAACAGCTCCGAGCAATAGTGCTGACCGAAAGCATCGTTGCTGAACAAGATGTTGTCGCCAGTCAGAAAACAGAACATACTGTCAGGCCAATGAATCATGGCTGCCTGGATAAATATAAGCTCTTTACCGTTTCCAACCGAAACACGGTCACCAGTTTTAACCGTTTTAAAATTCCATTCTTCGTGATAAAGACCCATCAGGGATTTTTTACCGTTCTCCGTACAGTAAATAGGTGTACCGGGAATCAGTTTCATCAGCTCGGGCAAAGCCCCGCTATGGTCGGGTTCACCATGATTTGCCACGATAAAATCAATGGTGCTCAAATCGACTTCACTGGCCAGATTTTGTACGAATTCTGAAGAAAACGGACGATATACCGTATCGATCAAAACTGTTTTTTCTTCTTTAACTAAAAAAGAATTGTAGGAAGAACCTTTGTTGGTGGAATATTCTGAACCGTGAAAATGACGCAAATCCCAATGATTTTTGCCAACCCAGTATACATTATTTTTAATATGCTTTTTCATCCTGAATAATTAATAGTTGAATAACCTTAAAAACACGATGTGGAAAAACAACCTGTTTTAAGGCTATAAAATTAGTATTTATTTCCTTTCATCCGCTCAAAAAGGATAATTTTTCTATTCCGACACCGGTATTTGAAAGTAAAAAGCACTTCCTTTATTCACTTCGCTTTCAAACCAGATTTTCCCGCCAAGCATTTCAACATAGGCTTTTGAGATGGACAAACCAAGTCCAACACCTTCGTAAGATCGGGTATTTGAGTAATCAACCTGAACGAAGCGTTCAAAAACGGAGCTACGTTTTTCTTCAGAAATGCCAATTCCAGTGTCTTTAACAAAAAACAACAGGGTCCCTGAATGATGTATTTGACCAATCTCAATGGAACCAAACTTAGTATACTTGATGGCATTTTTAATCAGGTTGGTCATGATGGAATACAGTTTGTTTTTGTCGGTTTTTATCCGTGCAAATTCTTGAAGTACCAACAACGGTTCACAGAATTTCAACCCCTTAGCCTCTGCTTCAACATTAAAAATCAAATGCAGGGTGATGGCCATTTCATTCACATCCAGATCTGTAAAATCCAACGTCATTTGTCGGGATTCAATCTTAGCAATATCAATGATGTCACGAATGGTATTTAACAACCTCTCCCCTCCTTCTTTTACTACATGCAGATATTCCTCCTTCTCTACCCGGCTCAATCCAGGCTCCTGTAAAAGGGATACAAAACCGAGTATACTGTTCATCGGAGTCCTGATTTCATGACTTAAATTGGCCAAAAAAGCCGTTTTTAGCCTGTCGCTTTCTTCTGCACGTTCTTTGGCAACCAAGAGCTCATCCTGATCTTTTTTGCGCACATAAGCAGTGACAATGGTTCCGGCCACTGTTGTGAGCAAATGTTCTTCGACGGAAGTCCAATCCCTTTCTGAGACACAGTCTTCAAAACCAATATACCCCCAGAATTTATTATCAATGAAAACAGGCGCCAAAAGAATGGATTTCACCTTCTGCGATTCAAGAAAATCCTTTTCAGATTGAATGAAATCCTGCGTTTTACCAAAAAGTACATTTCCTGCCGATAAACGATTTAACCAATCCGGAATAATTTTTTCAAAGTAATCATCACTAAATCGCTTATTGATATTCAGTTTCCTGGCAAAATCATCTACCCAAAGATATTCAAGGCTTAAATAAGGGTTATCATTGGCGTTCAGGCAACTCTTATAAATATAGATTCGATTTAATCCGGTTGCTTTGCCAATGATATCAAAACTACCGTGGATGCTTTCTTTAAAATCTTCTCCCTGTATCAATAAGGCTGTAGCCTTGGATATGGCATCCAATAAAATATCCCGGTCGTAAATATCCCGTTCAATCATTTTCTGTTTGGTCACATCTCTGGCACTCCCAACTATACCAATCATTTTGCCATTTTCATCCAGAATGGGAGCTTTTTGAACATCCAGGTAAAAAGGATTACCATGCATCGTTCCAAATTCATCAAAGCGTTCCGACTGACCGGAAAGAAGTACCTTGTCATCCGTAAAGTGACTTGTAACTCCTAAATTGTGCCATTCCGGATTTTCGGGATGTTTTGCCTGCTCCCGTTCTTTAAAGAACAGATCCGTCTTTCCTATAGGCTCATCTGTATCTTTAGCTATAAGCAAATCATCACATACCGCTTTATTGACAAATATGAAGTTTTTATCCAGATCTTTAGCCCAAAGCATATCAGACATATTATCTGACATCAGGCGAAAAATATGATACATGCTCCGGTAACGCTCCTCTCCTGCCAGGATTTCATGGTGTACAGCGACCTGTTCTGAAATATCCCGAATAACAACCAGATTGCTGCCTTTATTTTTTTTAATTTCTTTTTTGGTTATGCAAAAGGTTTTTAATCCAACTTCAACAAGGACTTCAGTTTGGTTCGTTGTACTGGAAGAAACCATTGCATGGAGGATACTGCTTGAAGAAATCCCGCAAGAATCAATGGACGTGCCCAAAATATCCGTATCAGGTGATAAACCTAAATAGGTATAGGCTACCTTATTTATATCCTGTATCCTGTTTTTCGCATCCAATGCAACCAAGCCATCTTGTATTGTCTCCAACAACAACTCTCGGTCTATGGGGGCTAAATCAAGAAAGCTGGTCTTCAATATAGCATAAATTAAAAAAATGCCAGAAATGCCAGTAGCAACTGGAGCCAAATCAAAACCAGGAATAGGATTGCCATTTGTGACATAAACTAAACCCGCTATCCATGGACACACACCAGCAATTAAAAGGCTTAAACCTAGTTTTCGAAAAACATACTTATGTCGTAGTATAAAATTAAAAAGAGAAATCGTTGCAAAAATAAGCAGGATGTAATCGTAAGCGATATACCCTAAATAGAACCATTCACCATGACGATATTTCATTAAATTGGTTTCTGAAGAAATGGGTGAAAAACCGGACCAAATGAGATGATGGTATTCGTTTGTTAAAGTAAGAATCAAGGTTATAAATGGAAGTATAAACAATAACAGGATGTTTTTTCTGGAGGTCACATTTTTGTGCCCAGTATAAAGCATGATAAAAATAAAATAAAAAACAGGCACAGTGACTGCACCCAGGTAGGCAATCTTTGACCAAAGGACTTTTTCGGCCAACGTGGTCGAAGCAACTTCAAAAGCAATGAAAAAGGTGTAAAATCCTGTAGAAAGCATAATTCGGCTGAGTTGTATCGCAGCAAATTCCTTTTTACGACTCCATGCGAGATAGGAAACAATGAATGAGACAACTGCCGTTGACATATAGATGTAGAAAAATACAGTAAAGGACATTAAGTTAATAGTATATTTTAATTAAATAACAATTTATTTATATTTTATTTATTTACAAATGCTATTGATAAGACAAATCAGGATTATTTATAGTTAAAAAAACCTGCTTTCCCCATTTTGAATGCCTTGCAAACTTTACAAAGGCACCTTATATCCGCAAATATATTTAAATAAAACCAATAAAAGGAATTTAAAAAGCCCCAAAAAAATAGGATTTTGAGGCTCTTTAAAAATGAGATTTTAAATATATTCGAAAAATAAAAATCTTACCGTTTAATTATTTTAAATTTATAGTTACCCACTGTTACCAGATATAAACCACGTTTCAAGGAATTGGTTGAAATCGTTTCATGATCGGACAGACACGTCGTCCTATAAAGAACTTTTCCAGTCAAATCGGTTAATGTCACCCACAAACCGGATGCATTTTGCACCGTAAAGGATTCAGAGACTAAGGTTGGGTAAATAGCTACTGGTATTCCTGGTAATTCTAATGAAACAACAATATCGTTTGTTACATTGAATGTCGGTGCCTGAATCTGCCAATCGAAACCACCATCTGGCATGCGTGAAAAGCTCACATCCTCATCCAATGCTGGAAACCTCACAGAATCAATTGTCACAATCTTATCCTGTTCATTTTTTTTGGAAAGTAAAATTGTTTCACCATCCTTTCCTAATTTAAATCCAAGATGAAGTACACCTTGACCTGGCTCATTGTCAGCCCACAAAATAAGTCTGTGTTTTGCAGGTAAAAATGTTTTCAGGGTATCCGATGCTGGAATTTGAGCCAGAATGCGGTTTACCGGGGTATCAGTCAGATACCAGCCGGCAATATTCACATCCTTTTCTCCAGTATTCAACACTTCAATAAAATCGTCTTTATCGCCAAATTCATCCATAATGGAACCATTGTTTGCTACCAATTCATTAATGACAATGTCATCCTCTTTTACTATTTCTGGTGTTGTCTTTTCAAAGATGGCTTTTAGATTCAAATTTGAAGCGAGCTTAAACGAATAAACCGGATCTGCAACGACGCTGTTTATACTGGACAAATCACAGGTCATTTGTGCGTTAAAAATCAAATCCGAGCTCGTTGGTGCAGTTTGATGAACTTCCACTGCCAAGAGGTTTGCGCCCTCTTTCAACAGATTTTTTGGAACACTGAAAGTCACCTGAACGCCATTGTTTGCCAACGTTGTATAGGTATTAAAGGTGATTGCTCCTGCAGGCAACAGATACCGGCCAACCTCCTGTCCATTCACATAAGCCACTGCTCCGTCATCGACAAACAAAGTGATGGAAAAGTTTGATTTATTGTCAAGGTTATCTATGGTGACTGTCTTCCTAAAATAAGCTGTCGGGTTTTTGGCGCTTGCATTGCCACCGTAACCGATAACCGTTGTTTCACCCTTACCGCCATAGCCCAGTTGTGTTAAACCGGATGCCCAGGAAGCATCACTGTATGCACTGGTATTCCAATTGGTGGCGGGAAGGGCATTCCCATCAAAATATTTCCAGCTGTCACCCATTTTAACCAAATCAAGAAAGGCATCACTGATTATCTCCCAGTGTTTAAACTGATAACCGAAATTTGGATTGGCCTGAAGAGCCATTTGCCTGTCCTTAAAATATTTCAGAGTCACTTCGGAATCCAGAACTCCTTCGCCATTCATTCTATAGGATGATCCAGCGACGTTTGAAGATAGATGAACTGTCTGAATCATTGCCGAATTTGCAAAGCGGTTGCTTAGATAGGTCATCATGAAATCAGGTCTTTGTGCTGAAAAGTTTTTCATATTCAGTACATCATCCGCCAAAGTTCTGGCTGAACCACCCCATTTTGCCTTATGATAGATTATTTCATCCGAAATTTTACCGGACAAACTATCCAATATCGCATTTACCCTCTTTGTTTCAAAAGTGCTGGATAGTTGTACGCTGAAACGATCGAGAAGCTTCGTTTTAAAAGTTTCATTCAAGATAAGCCTTCGCAACAGCAAGGTGGACCATGCCTCCGGTACTTGATCGGTTTTCTCACCCAAAGCGTACAACAGGGTGTTGTGATTGAACAGATTTGTATCAAACAGGCTAAAGCCAAAATCGGTGTCATACATCAACCAACGCCATTTTCCGCCGACATTCTTTTTCCAAATCTTAATGTTGTTGTGAGGCCAATCAGTATTTCCATAATAAATTTCTGAAATCATGTAATTCAAAAACTCGTCCACATCCATCATTTTACAAACTTGATTGTAAACTACAGCTTTCGTGATATCGTTGTTTGAAATATAATTACTGAGTTTTAAATAGCTGGTATCATTCGGAATATCCCAGGTTTCAACCAATCGTACGTCTTCATCGTTCAAACCGTAATTGGAATACAAGAAATCGGTACTGCTTGCTTCGCGTAAGTTTTGTATGCCAAAATAAACCCCATTCATATACAAGACCGCCGGTTCATAAGCCGAAAGATCCAAGTCCATTCGTTTCATGACAAGGGTTTGCATAAAAGCGTCCCGCATCATGGAATAGTAAAAATCATTGCCTGAATTACGCATCTGAATATCTTTGTATTTCAGATTTGGTTTGATTGCTTTAAATACTTCATAGCGTAAGTTTGCATCACCAAATTTTTTACGAGGTTTTATTTTTAATGATTTCTGAGCATTCATTCGAGACCAGCCTCCACTGATGGCTATATCCAATTCTTGATTTAAAACAGTAACTTGGGTAGTATCAAAGAGCTCAAAATTTACCGGCCTGTCCCACGGTTGATTGAAATTGACCGGAGAATTAGATCCATTGCCTGTAATACCATTTGAACCAACAACATAAATACCAATGGTATTATCCCACAGATTTAAAACATCTGTAACAATAGAAACCACCGGCAAATGATGAATACGACTATTTATAAAAAACGTTGATGTCACTACATCACTGGAAAGCTTTTCCCCGGAAAATGTCTTGGCACGAACTACCTTGGTGTTCGATATTGTTGGTGTAATTCCTGGAATAAAACGGGTGGATTTGCGCGTGGGTTCTGAACCATTTACGGTATAATAAATAGTATCGCCCTCCGTCGGGTTTTTAAAATCTAATTTTTGTGCAACTTTATAAAAGCCGGCCGATAAATTAAAAACGGGCTTTTCACAGCGTTCTGAGGAGCAAAATCTGCCATTATTGGTGGCACCTGGACTATATTGTTCAAAGTAAACCCATTCCGAAGCATTGTCCGCTCTCCTTCCATAGGAGATATTCCTGAATTGGCGGGGATAAACAACACTGTCCATAACCTTCAGAGCCGAATTCAACAGATACAATTTTCCACCTTCCGGATTTAATTTGAATGTAGAATGGCCGGTTTTTTCACTTTGCTCGAACCACAATACGTTAAATGCTCCGGGAGCCAGGTATTTCGTAACAGGTCTCCATTTTTTAGGTGTTTTTAAATCGTCCGTAAAAAAATAGTTGGCCTGATTGGATGTGAGGGTCGTTGAAGAATTAAATAGTTCCACCCACATGCTGTAATTATAGGCATCATCCATCACTGCTGAAACATTGTTGCTCATTAGTTCGTTAATCTTCAACTGAGCATTTAAACAAGCTGGTAAAATAAAAACCAAAAAAAAGAAAAGCTTTTTCATGAAAAGAAATTAAGGCATTTAAATTTAGGTCCGCGAAGGACTGTCAAATATAATAAAATGGTTTATAATACGCAATTTCAACGAAATACAAACAAGAAAAAGCCCTGAGACTTTGGAAATCTCAGGGTCGGTTTCGAAAAAAAAATACGTTTAAGTTAACCTATCTGGCTGGTTCATAAAATTCAATTTCAATGATTCGAAGTTGATCTTTGGTCGCTTCGTTCGTTTCCAGAATATCGAGATTCATGGGGACATTATTTACAGGAATGGTTGTTACGATGTCCTTTTCTTTTCCAGCTCCTGGAAGCTCAATACGTACGGCATTTGAAAGTATACCTTTTTTAAGTGGCAAGGTCACGTAACCATAACTGGTTTGGGTGGTTCCCTCCCACAAAACAAGCCCTTTTTCATTTAAAACCCGAAGGGGATAATTCGTATTTTTCCAACCGGAAAGCTTCAGACAAATTTCGGATAATTCAGCCTCACGAGTTAAAACATAGTTGATCCACGCATTGGAGCGTGCGCCACAACTTCGCCATTCAGAGCGCTCATTATCATCAAAGCTGAAAAAGGCATTCTTTTCATTCGAACCAGCTGAAACGTCCATCAAGGACACAGGAATTCTGGAAACAGTATATGAATTGATGGATAGAGTTTCACCTCTGGTAAGGTTTGCTGGTTGTGTTGCCGCTGGCAAATAGGAGGATAAACCTTTATTTGTTGTTATCTTCTTTGAATAAAAAATCAAGGTATCCATACCCAGATTGTCCGATTTGGCCAGGATAGTAACGGAACCTGCTTGTCGTGTGGAACGTAACAATAGTCTATTTACACCAGCTTCAACAGACACATTCTTTAACTGATCTTTTGAATCCTGACCCATTTCACCTAAAAATTCGACCGGTCCTTTTACTTCAAAATCAATTTTAGTATTGGCTAATGGACAACGTTGTCCTTTTGCGTCTAAAACTTCCACTTCGACTAAAACCACATCAGCACCATCGGCGTGTAAACTGTCAGGTCCCTGAATCAAATTTAACTTAATGGACGTAGCATTGCCTGCAGTTGTACATTTAGCTTCACTCACTATTTTTTTTGAATTGTCATAACTGACTGCACGCAACTCACCGGGCATGAAAGTTACATTTTTGAACGTAAACCAAAAACGGTTTGTTTGCTCCCCAAAGCCTTGACTCTTGTTGTTCAGAAACAACTCTACCTGATCTCCGGAAGAAACAACATTTACGTTATTCAGCGTTCCATTTTCATAATTCCAATGACCAACGATGCGTGTATGAAAATTTTCAGGATCGACCCAACCGTCCCACATGACGTAATTAGCCCACCATGCTTCATTTTTAATACGCAAGCCATCGACTTTGCCAAATTTATCAGAAAGACTGTTTTCCATATTCGCATCCGAGAAAAGGTAGCTGGCAGCTCCTGAGTTTACACGTCGGCCTGTACCCGGACGTTCCCGCCAAAAATCAAACCAGCGAGCCACGTTTTCTTTGGCAAACATCTCCTGATTTTGATTGTTGATGGCTGCATCCCGGCCAAATTCCATGGCCCAAACAGGTTCATTTGCACTTTTGTTGACGTAAAACTTTTCACCACTATATTCAGCGATCTTACTGTCAAGCATGTCCTGACATCCCATGGATCTTCCACCGTTAGGGTCAAATTCCTTTTTAAGGGCCAGCATCTCAGCCATATGATCTTCACTTATTCCCTTGTTACCGCATTCGTAGAAAATCACACTCGGATTGTTTCGGTTGTAGATCAGGACATCACGCATAACTTCTTTGCGTTGTTCCCACAGACTGCCCTCCGTATCATTTACGCTGGCATTTGCCGGCATGGACTCAATCAAACCTATTCTGTCACAAGATTCAACATCTTGTTTCCACGGTGTGCCATTCATCCAGCGAACCAGACTGGCATTGCTTTCAAGCATCAGGTTGTTGCTGTAATCACTCAACCAAGCTGGAACTGAAGAACCAATATTAGGCCATTCGTTGGAAGACGGTTGTGCATATCCTTTCAACTGTAAAGTCCTGTCGTTCAATTTAAACAGTCCGTTTTCAAAATCCGTTTTCCGAAATCCTGTTTTCGTTCGTACCAAATCTACAACGTTTTTACCAAGAACCACCGAAGTATTTACCTCGTACAAATAACCGTATCCCCAACTCCAGAACTTTAAATTTCTCATACTGGCCGTGGCAGATACCACCTTGGTTTCACCGGGTTGAAGGGTCACTTCATCTGTCTGAAATTCACGAACCAGCGCTTTTTCGTTGTCACGAACAATAACATTTAGCTTCAAGGTTTTAGGTTTGTCATAGTCGTTTCTGATTTCAGATTCAATATGCAGGACTGCCCGTTTTCCTTTTACATCGTAATTATCGGCATAAATGTAAACACCCTTAGTTTTTAAATTGCTGTATAAAGGAAGGGTTTGATAGAGTTTACCGGTGATGTGCAGGAAAACATTTCTGCTTAATCCTCCATCGATTGCTTTTAAGGAATGAACCACGCGTACAGCAATCAGGTTGTCCTTACCATTCCCAAATTTGATCAGACTGGACAAATCAAACCCAAATGCCATGACTCCATCCTTATGCAAACCCACTTTTTGACCGTTCACCCAAATTTCAGCGGTTTGTCCTGCACCTTCAAATTCAATAAAGACATTTTGACCTTTAAATTCGGAAGGTACACTGAAAATTTTCCGATACCAGACCACGGTATCTGTCATTGGATTGAAAGCAGCTGGTAAATTCACCAGCTTCCATTTGGAATCATCGTAATCCAATTTTGAGGCATTCGAGTTTTCACCAATACATAATTTCCAGTCGGGATTGAAATTATACTTTTCCCGGATAGAGGCTCCGGCAGTACTTAATAGGCTAAGGAATAAAAGAACGGATAAAAGAATGGATTTTTTCATTGGTTATTTTATGAATAATTCAAATCGACGTGTATTTGCACGTTTTCAGGCATTGGATACAAAAATATAAAAAATATCACACCCCATTCTTAATAATACACAAAAGCCTCGATTTAATCGATGTAAGAATAGGAAGGGTCCGTATTTTGAAGCAAATAATGTTGCTATTTAAACGGATTGCATGTACCTTTGTCACTCAAAATTAACAGATACAACCATGCTTACCCTTAAGTATATTGCAGAGAACAAGGAGATTGTTCTTGCCGGACTCACCAAAAAAGGTTTTAAACGTACCGAACTCATTGATGAAGTTTTGGAACTGGATGCCCAACGTCGTTCTTCACAGGTGAAACTCGATGCTGCTTTGGCAGAATTGAACCTTTTATCCAAGTCGATCGGTCAATTGATGAAAGAAGGCAAAAAGGAGGAAGCTAATACCGCCAGACAACGCACTGTTGAAATAAAAGAAAGCAACATCGACATTGAAGCGACCATGACAAACGCTGAAAAGTGCTTGCAGGATATTCTGGTACAGATCCCTAACTTGCCACACGAAAGCGTACCTGAAGGAAAGCATGCCGAAGACAATGTGGTGGAACGCACAGGTGGTGTGATGCCTGAAATGGCTGAAGAAGCTCTTCCCCACTGGGATTTGGCTAAAAAATACGATTTGATTGATTTTGAACTGGGCGTTAAAATTACCGGAGCAGGTTTTCCTGTATACAAAGGCAAAGGTGCCCGTCTGCAACGCGCGCTGATCAACTTTTTCCTGGATAGTGCCCGCGAAGCCGGATATATGGAGATACAACCACCTTATATGGTCAATGCCGCTTCCGCTTACGGAACAGGACAATTGCCAGACAAGGAAGATCAGATGTACCATGCCAATCTGGACGATTTTTATTTGATTCCAACAGCAGAAGTGCCGGTTACCAATATTTACCGGAATGTCATTCTGAATGAAAAAGACCTCCCCATCAAGAATTGCGCCTATTCCGCCTGTTTCCGTCGCGAAGCCGGATCGTATGGAAAAGACGTTCGTGGTTTAAATCGCCTGCACCAATTTGATAAAGTGGAAATTGTCCGCATCGACCGTCCTGAACATTCCTATGAATCGCTCAAGGAAATGGTTGACTACGTTCAGTCTTTGGTTGAAAAACTGGAATTACCCTTCCGGATCTTACGTCTATGCGGCGGTGATATGAGTTTTACTTCAGCCATCACCTTTGACTTTGAAGTATATTCAGCAGCTCAGAAACGTTGGTTGGAAGTCAGTTCCGTTTCAAATTTTGAAAGCTATCAGGCAAACCGTCTGAAATGCCGCTTTAAAAACGATACAAGCAAACCACAACTCTGTCATACCTTGAATGGTAGCGCATTGGCATTGCCCCGCATTGTTGCCGCTTTACTGGAAAACAACCAGACACCCGAAGGAATCCGTATCCCTAAGGCATTAATCCCATACACGGGTTTTGACATAATTGACTAAGTTTGGCTACGTATAGCTAGACTTAATCCATTTGTGATGCATTTTCAAAATCTTTTTTGCATGAAGCATCCTATACTTACTATTTTAATACTGTTAATCAGTGGTTTTATCCAGGCTCAAACATTGAGTCAGGCTAAAATCCTTTATTCCAAAGGAGCATATAAAGAAGCTCTTCCTGCTTTCAAAGAGGCAATCAAAACAAAACCCGGTGACCCCAGTCTAAATTTATGGTACGGAGCCTGCCTTCTGGAAACCGGAAATATAGAGGCCTCCCTGCCCTATCTGAAAGTGGCTGGCAACAAACGTCTTCCAGAAGCCGACAGATATCTGGCCAACTATTATTTAAAATCCTTAGCACCGGATACAGCTCTTCTATTTATTGACAAATATCTGGAGAATTCCAAAATTACCGAAGTAAAGAAAAAAGCAGGTCTTTTACTAAAAGCATCCATTGAATCAAATATAGAGCAACTTCAACGTGTGGAGGACATTTGCTTCATTGACAGCATCGTTTTATTAAAAACAGACCTATTTTCTTCCATTAAACTTTCCGTTGAAGCCGGAAACATCATGCCCGCCCGAAAAGCATTCTCAGATGCAGCATTATCTGCAGGCAGCGCCTATTTTCCAGAACGGAACGACAGAGCCTTTTATGCATTCAAATTTCCGGACAAAGGAATGGATATCGTTGCCAGACATCGAGTGCTCAATGACTGGGGAGAAGTGGAACCTCTGCCCGAAATCATCAATTCCAAAGCGGATGAATACAATCCGTATTTTTTATCCGACGGTGTAACCCTCTATTTTGCCTCCAACGGACACGGTTCGATAGGTGGATACGACCTTTTTGTGACCAGACTAAACCGGACAACCAACGAATATTTAGTACCCGATCATTTAAACATGCCTTTCAACTCTGCCGCCAACGATTATTTCCTGATCATTGACGACTTTACGAACCGGGGCTATCTGGCAACAGACCGCAACCAGCCCAAGGATTATGTTGCCGTTTACACCTTCCTGCCCAATCCGGTCAAAAACATGTTGCAAGGAAAAAGTTTCAAAGAGTTGCAAGACTTTGCTCAGATTCGCTCCATCAAAGCCACCCAGAAGGGAAAAAATCTGGACTCTCTGCTTCAACAGTCTACTGTTCCTGTTTTTGCAGCAAAACAAGAGGAATCAGATGTCATTTTCACCATCAACGATTCAATTTTCTACAGCAAAGAATCTGATTTCCATTCAGACGAGGCCAGAAAGCAATACATTGAATACCGTTCGCTCTATCAAAAATACACCAAGGGGAAAAAGGCGCTGGAAGAAAACAGAACCAAGTATTTGCAGGCCACTCCCGAGCTTCAAAAACAACTAAGCGTAGAAATTTTAAAGCAAGAATCTGAAGTCCTGAAGAATCAGCGCGAACTTCCGGTCATGGAAAAAAGAGTGCGCAACCTGGAGATTTCTAAACTTTCAAACTAAAACTATGAAAATCTTTCCGGAATCCGAACTGATCTTAAATGCAGATGGCACCGTTTTCCACCTGCATTTAACATCTGAACAGATAGCGGACACCATCCTTCTGGTTGGTGACCCTGGTCGAGTTGACACCATTGCAACCTATCTGCAAAACATTGAATGCAAGGTATCAAACCGCGAATTTGTTACAGTAACCGGTTGGTACAAGGATAAGCGCATTTCTGTGGTTGGCACTGGAATAGGTACCGACAATATTGATATTGTCATCAATGAGCTGGATGCACTCGCAAACATCGACCTGACTACCAGAACAGAACAACCGGTTAAAAAATCTCTGACATTCATCCGTATCGGCACTTGCGGAGGCATGCAGCCAGACCTTCCTGTTGGCAGCTTTCTGATCTCCGAAAAATCCATCGGTTTTGACGGCGTCCTCAATTTTTATGCAGGCCGCGATGAAGTTTGTGACCTGGATTTCGAAAATGCTTTTTGCCAATACCTCCAATGGCCAGACCACTTTGCTGCCCCTTACGTCATTTCTTCCGATCCTGAATTGGTAGAACGCATCGGTCTAAACGATATGCACCGGGGTGTCACCGTTTCCGCCAACGGCTTTTACGGCCCTCAAGGCCGTGAATTGCGCATTCCATTGGCAAAACCCGACATGAATGCCCTACTGGAAAGTTTCACATACGGCAAAGACCGCATCACCAATTACGAAATGGAAAGCTCAGCTGTGGCCGGGTTATCTGCCTTAATGGGACACAAAGCCATGACCGTTTGTGTGGTTATTGCCAACCGACTAGCCAAAGAAGCCAAAACAGATTATCAAACTGCCATGCGTGAATTGATTGAAACAGTCCTTGAACGCTTATAAAACATGAACGAAGAAACCATTTGCGCCATCTCTACAGCGCCCGGCATGGGAGCCATCGCTGTGATCCGCGTTTCAGGCCCGGAAGCATTCTCCATCACTGATAAAATTTTCAAACCCGCTGCAACCGATAAAAGCATCGCCACTGCTGAAAGCCACACAGCCCTGTTCGGCAATATCCATCGGGATGAACGGATCATCGATGAAGTAGTTGTCACCATTTTCCGCGGAACACATTCTTTTACCGGTGAAGACACAGTGGAGATTTCCTGCCACGGCTCCATCTATATTCAACAAACCATCGTCAAGATTCTGATGAAACTCGGTTGCCGCATGGCAGAACCCGGTGAATTTTCCAGACGAGCCTTTATGAATGGAAAAATGGACCTTTCACAAGCCGAAGCCATTGCCGATTTAATTGCCTCCACCTCCTCAGCCAATCACAAACTGGCTCTGCAACAAATGCGTGGCGGATTTTCCCGCGAACTGAACAAACTCCGCAGCGACCTGCTCCATTTCGTCACCATGATCGAATTGGAACTCGATTTCAGCGAAGAAGAGGTAGAATTTGCCAACCGCAAAGACCTCAAGGACCTCTCCGAAAAGCTCGAAAAGCACCTGCACCGCCTCATGGACTCCTTCCACCTTGGAAATGCCCTCAAAAACGGCATTCCTGTAGCCATTGTCGGAGAAACAAACGCCGGCAAATCGACCCTTCTCAACCAACTTTTAAACGAAGACCGCGCCATCGTCTCCAACATCCACGGCACCACCCGCGATGTCATCGAAGATACCGTCAACATTGGCGGCGTAACCTTCCGTTTCATCGATACAGCCGGCCTTCGCAAAACGCAGGATGAAATTGAGCTGATGGGCATTGAACGCACCTATCAAAAAATCGAACAAGCCCATATTGTTCTTTGGATTATTGATTCTACCCAGGTGACTGAGCATATTGAATGGATGGCCGGTAAAATTATTCCCCGAGCCGAAGGAAAAACATTGATGGTGGTATTTAACAAATCGGATAAAATCACGAAAGAGGAACAAGTGGTTTTGGACGTTTTGTTTAAGAATTATTCCAAGAGCCGCATTCATATTTCAGCGAAGAGAGGTGAAAATTTGGATTTACTTCGTGCGAAATTGCTGGAGGTTGCGGGGCTGCCAGATTTGGAACGGCAGGATGTAGTGGTAACTAATTTGAGGCATTTCGAAGCGCTTTCGCTGGCTCATGAGGCGATACTTCGCGTACAGGATGGTCTGCGCAACAATCAGTCGAGTGAGTTTTTGTCGCAGGATATTAGAGAGTGTTTGCACCATTTGGGGCAGATCACGGGGTTGATAACGAGTGATGAGGTGTTGAGGAATATTTTTAGGAATTTTTGTATTGGGAAGTAAGGGTAATAATATTTTAAAGGGTTTTGCAGATGAAATGTCTTTTGAAGGGTGTTTTGGCTGTTTTTGTTATGCCTTTGAAAATTTAAACTTCAAACTATTAAATAATAGTTTACGTTAACAGAAATTATAGAAATTAACCTCATTTCTTAAATTCTGTTATCTGGTACAAACCTAAATGTAGTTTTGGTGGGGATTGTATTTCTTCAGATATATCTGTTATTTTTTAATAGTAATGAGTTATTTTGTCTTTCAATAATCAAATTCGTCATCCTACTTTTTAATTTTTTCAAGAAGTTTAACAATTGGCTTGTTTTCTTCTATTGAGTACCCCAAAGTTAGATAGGAGAATATATCACCATGTTTTGGATTGCATAACAATATCCTGCTTGTTTTTTTAATTAAAAAACTCAATTCTTGATTATTTTCTTCATTTATAGCAATTCCATTGACTTCTACTGAAAAAGGTTTACAGTTTTTGTTTTTAATCCTGACTAAGTTTACAGTCTTCGGTTTTAATTCCTAGAACAGTTTACAGTCAGTGCTCTTTATTCCTGAAAGACATTCCAGTTTCAG